>Ga0210057_1008903_pt1 | contig 11758 bp, 13 predicted proteins | sample CryGeyCG2114_010_2_FD_183968 | JGI IMG/M metagenome (GOLD analysis project Ga0210057, IMG submission 183968) | Groundwater microbial communities from aquifer - Crystal Geyser CG10_big_fil_rev_8/21/14_0.10 (SPAdes) (version 2) | ecosystem: Environmental > Aquatic > Deep subsurface > Groundwater ...
TTCAATGAATTAATTTTTAAACATTTAATCATTAGAAATTGATTAGAAATTAGAAATTAAAAATTAGAAATTAATTAAAATATTTGTATTCCGAAGATGATTTCCAAAAGCTGGGCCAGCCAGTAGGAAAGAAAGATAATTAAAAAGCCCATGAGCGCATGGGTGATTTTGCCCTGCGCCATTTCCACTTTTTTTGGGTCGCCGCCGGAAGTCAGGTAACCAAACCCACCGATAATCAGGAAAATAAACAACATTAAACCGGCTACAGCATAAACATAGGGTAAAAGTCTGGAGAGAATGTCGCCCAAAGTGTTGGCTTCGGCTGGGAGACTTCCCGAGGGGAAGACACGAGATTTGATTTGATCGAAGTTGATTTGGGCCAGGTAGTGTTTATTCATGGTTGATTAAACTCCGGTAGGTGGAAAAGGCTAACCCCCACCAATTGTAAAAGAAACAGTGAAAGGATAATAAAAATTAGACCGGAAACAGCGGCGGTGATGGTTTCCCGACCCTTCTGGGCTTTTTCCGGATCACCGGCAGAAGTGATGACTTGATAGCTACCAAAAATAATCAAAATTAAAGCGATGCCGCCGCCGACCGCGATGGCTCTGGCTAAAATCCAGGTGACAAAAGTGGTTGGTTCGGTAGGAATTTCCCCTAAGGCAGTCTCCACTTGCGCCCAAACAGGCTTAATCAACATTTGCCAAAGTTTACCACAGGAGGAAGCGGACAAGCAATGGTATACTAAAATTGATGAAAAAGAGATCATTTTTACTTCTCTTCACCCTAATATCTTTGTATCTGATATCGAATATTTCGTTTGCCTTGGCGGCTAATTGCGAGGTGGCGGATTGCAGCAATCCCCAGGACTGCCAGCAAAAAATTCAGGAGTGCCAGGCCGTCATTTCCACTTATTCACCGGCGCATGACACCAACAAAAAGCAGTTGGCCGCTTTGCAAAAGCAACTCCAAAACACCGAAAGCCTGATTAAATCGGCCGAAGCACAACTGGTCACTGTCGGTCAGCAAATTTTTGATCGGGAGGTAGACTTGGAGTACCAACGGACAATCTTTAACTCCAAAGTGCGCAGCTTTTACATCCGGCGCCAGTATTTTTCGCCGTTTTTGCTTTTTTTGGCTTCGGATAACGCGGCTGAGCTGACGCGCGAGCTGTCTTATCGGGTCAACGCCGCCAACGAGGATAAAAAAATGATTATGGAAATCTCCCAGGCTTTAAAAGCCTTGGCGGAAGATAAGGCTAAGCTGGAGCAAAACCAGCTTTGGCTGGCGCAAAGTAAACAGACTCTTTCGCAGCAAACCGATTTTTTGGCCGGTGAGGTGGCCAAGGTGGAAGATTTTTTGAATGTTATTTCCACCAGGGTGGCCAGCCTGACGGCGAAGCAGGAAGCGTTGTTGAGTGAAAAAGTCAGCACTTTTCAAACCAGTGTCGGTGAGGTGCCGTTGGCTGATGATCCCAATGCCCGGCCGGATTTTAATCCCGGTTTTTCGCCCGCCTGGGCGGCTTTTTCTTTTGGCGCTCCGCACCAAAAAGGCATGAGTCAGTACGGTGCTTTGGGCCGTGCCAAAGCCGGGCAAGGTTATGAACAGATCCTCAAGGCTTACTACGGCGACGTCCGCATCGAACATCGCGATCTGCCGGCAGACATCAGCACGACCGTCGGGGTGCTTAATTTTGAAGACAGTTATTTGAAAGGGATCGCGGAGATGCCATCGAAATGGGCGGACGAAGGGGGTTTTGAAGCTTTAAAAGCCCAAGCCATTGCCGCCCGCAGCTACGCGGTTAAAGCCGGCAAGCCGATTTGCGTTACCGAGGCATGCCAGGTTTATTCAGGTTCAAAAAATGACGAGCGTTGGAATCGAGCCGTGGCCGAAACCCGCGGCTTGGTGGTGGTTTCCAACCAAAGCAATGACGTGATTTCCACCTGGTATGCCTCTACCGCCGGTGGTTACCTGAACAGCTACACCAGCAGCGGCCATACAACTCCGGGTGTTTGGGATACCAGCTGCGGTAATCAAGGTTGCTGGACGAATGAAGCCTGGGAAAAAAAGGCCGGTTCTCCTTGGTTTTATAAGGGTTGGTATAAGAGCCGCTCCGGCGCGACTTGCGGCCGGTCTCATCCCTGGCTGAACAACGAAGAAATGGCCGATATTTTGAATGCCGTGCTGATTTACCGTTCCGGCCAAGGTAGTGAACATATTTTGCCGGTGGATTATGTCAGTTGCTTTGGCAGCAGTGGTGAGCCCTGGTCACTGCAGCAAATGCGCGATCAGGCCGGCAGTTTGGGCGGCAGCATCAACACGGTCACCAGGGTGGAGGTGACTTATGGCTCCGACGGCAAGACTAATCGCCTGGTTTTTGAGACCAACCGCGGTGGTTTTGAAGTAGGGGGCGAAGAATTTTATACCGTCTTTAACTTGCGTGCGCCCGGCCGTCTGGCACTGAAGTCAAAATTATTTAATCTCGAGAAGAAGTGATAAAATAAAAGCTAATTACCAATTTACAATTTTCAATTTTCATTGAATTTTCAATGAATTAATTTTCAGGCTGTTTAAAAATTAGAAATTAGTAATTAGAAATTGGAGCGAAGCGACGATGCCTGATATTTTTGTCGATAAAAAAGTGGAGAAAGAAGCAGCAAAACCGGTTGAGCCGATCACTAAAACTTTGCCGCTGTCGGAAAGCGCCTGGTCCTCTTTTGTCACCCGGCCCAAAAAAGTCAACTTTGAAACCCAAGAAAGACGGGAAAAAGTGGTCTTGCTGTTGCGGCGTCACTGGTTGACCAACGTGCCGTGGGCCCTGTTGGTCGTCCTGATGCTGGTGGCCCCGGCGTTTTTTAGCTTTTTTCCCTTAAATGACTTTTTGCCCGGCAAGTTTCACTTGGTTGGCCTGATTGGCTGGTATTTGCTGACGACAGCGGTTTTTTTGGAAAAATCACTGTCTTGGCTGTTTAACGTCAACCTGATTACTGACGAGCGGATTGTGGACATTGATTTTCCCACGTTGCTGTATCGCCACATTAGCTCGGCTAAAATCGATCATATTGAGGACATCAGCGTTCAAGTGGGCGGTTTTGTCCGGTCGCTTTTTAACTATGGTGATGTGTTGATTCAGACGGCCGGGACGCAGCCGGAAATTTGTTTTGAAGCCGTGCCGCAGCCGGCCAGAGTCGTGAAGATTCTCAACGAAATGATGCTCCAAGAAGAGCAGGAGAAGCTGGAGGGGAGAGCCAGATGAATTTGGTGACGGTGCTGGAAAGATTGTTGTCCGATCCTTGGATCTTTTTAAAGATTTTATTTTTAATGGGTTTTTTCATTTATCTTGCCTTTGCGGTCATTGTGGTTCGTCAAGTCAAGCTGATGAGCCAGACTTTAAACGGCATTTTGGATTTGCCGTTAAAAATGATTGCCTGGATTCATTTGCTGGTCGCCATCGGCGTTTTTTTGCTAGCCTTAATCGTCTTGTAGCTAATGAATCAGCTTGGTTTGCAAACTGCCAAAGTAGTCACTGCCCTGACAGACAAGGGCTGGTCACAAATCCACACTTTTGGCCAACTTTTAGCGGTGGTTACCCTTTCCCAGGTTGAAGACCAGCAAGCGGCGCTGGGAAAGGAAGCCATTACCCGGCTTCATGAAGAATATTTTGGTGCGCAGACTACCGAATCGCCCTTGCTCAAACTGAAGCGAGCCGTGACGACGGTGGCCGCTGAAGTCGGTGGCAACTTGGGCGTGGTGGCGGTGGTCTTGGTTGGCCAAGCGCTTTATTTAGTTGTTTTGGGTGGTGGTCGGGTAGTTTTGCGGCGTAGCGGCAAGACAGCCATCTTGCTGACGGGTGGCGATCAAGTGGTCACCGCCAGCGGTTTTGCCCATCCTCGGGATTGCTTGTTGCTGGGCAATGGTGATTTTTTTCATTTGGTGGATGGCAAGTCAATTAGCCGGGCTCTGGCCAGTGAGAGCGTGGCGGAGGCGGCCGAAATACTGGCACCGTTGACTCACGAAAGCAATGGTTCCAGCTTGGCCGCGGCGGCAGTGGCCCGGATCGAGCCGCAAGCTCTTCTTCCCCAAGAAAGTCCGACGGTTACCAAGCCAAAAGCAGCTTTCAGGGTTAAAGAGTTGCTGACCCGCTTGAGACGTAAAATTCTGCCGGTCAGTTGGCGGGTTTTTTACCTTCGGCTGCAAGCTCGTCCTAAGCAAAAGTCCCGCCAAACGCTGTTTACAGTGGCCTTGGGACTGCTTTTTTTATTGGGAGTGAGTGTCTTTTTTGGCCAACAAAAGCTGCAAAAACGCCAAACGGCCGAAACGACTACGGATCTGCTTCAGCAAGCCCAAACCAATTTGGAAGCAGGCGAAGTGCTAGTGACCCTTAACCAGGCTAAGGCCAAAGAAGTTTTGTTGCAGGCACAAGATGATCTTAATCAAGCCAAAGTACAAGGCGAGACTGGCGAGCAGTGGGCTGCTTTGACAACACGTTTGGCGCAAATTCTCCCCCAAGTAGTGCGGGAACATGAAGTTCAGCTTGAGCTTTTCTTTGACCTGGTGCTGATTAAAGAAGGGGCAGTCGCGACGGATGCCGTGTTAGCTGACGGTCGTCAGCTGGTTGTTTTGGACGCGGGCAAGCAAGCGGTTTATCAACTGGACTTGGCCAGCAGAAAGCAAGCTTTGGCGGCGAGCGGCAATGATTTGGTCGAAGCCAGCCAAGTGGCGGCCCTCGGCGAGCAAATTTTTGTGGCCACCGGTAAAGAAATTTTCAAAATTACGGCCGCTAAAAAAGTTGCGTCCGTGGCCAAAATTGCCGTGGGGATCAAAGATTTGCAGTCTTTTGGGACGAACCTTTATTTGCTGACCGGCGAGGGGATCGAGGTTTTACCCGCCGATGCGGCGGGCGGTTTGGGCGAACCGCGATCGTGGTTGCAAGAGGCCAGTCCTCTTTCCCAGCCGGTGGCGATGGCGATTGACGGCTCGATTTGGGTTTTGCAAACCGGCGGCCAGATTTTGAAGTTCACCCGCGGCCAAAAAGAAATCTTTGGCGTGGCGGGGCTTGACAAACCCCTTGCGGAGCCCAAAGCAATCTTTACCGACGAAAGTCAGGATAATTTGTATATTTTAGATCAAAACAACAGCCGTATTGTGGTCTTGGAAAAATCCGGTGAGTACCATGGCCAATATCTTGGGGAAGGGCTGAAAGATGCTACCGGCCTGGTGGTTTCGGAAGAAGACGGTAGAATTTTTGTTTTGAGCCAAAATAAAATTTATAGCATTGGAATAGAATAGGATTTCTCCGAAATGAAAACAATTGTCAACCGTCGGGCTAAATTTGATTACGAACTTTTGGAAACTTATGAAGCCGGCCTGAGCCTGACGGGCGGGGAAGTCAAGTCCATTAAAGCTGGGCAAATGAGTCTGGCCGGCAGCTTTGTGAAGTTTAATCAGGGGGAGGCCTGGTTGGGCAATGCTTATATCAACCCCTACCCACCCGAGGTGGATCCGAATTACGATCCGCGCCGTGCCAGAAAGCTGTTACTGCACCAAAAAGAATTGTTTGTTTTGCAACAACAATTTAAAGAAAAAAAATTGACGATTGTGCCTGTGGAGTGCTATAATAAGGCCGGAAAAATTAAACTGAAGATTGCCTTGGCTCGGGGGAAAAAGCAATACGAGAAAAGAGAAGCGATGAAGAAGCGCGAAGCAAGCAGAAACATTCAAATGTTCTAAGATTCGAATGTTCAAGATGATTTTAGTTTGTTTTGAATATTTGAAATTTTGAGCATTCGAACATTTTTTTGGGGATGAAAGGTTTCGACAAGGACAAGTTCTTTAAAATTGCAGGTCAGCCTGAAACAAGCTGTCAACTGTTTCAAAAAGCTAACTGGCAACGATTACACGGTTGCTCCTAGCTATCAATACGCCTACGCGGCCGCTGCTTAAACGCGTTTCCGCGTCAGCCTGATAGCCAGGCATTCAATCGGTTCTTCCCTGATGGAGCCGGTTGGGTGACAACCCAGTCAGGGCGTCAGTTTCGAGTCGCTGATCAGACTCGAGCGGAGAAGAATGATCAAAATCGCGGTGGTTAGGAGTGGGGCTGTTACTCCCACCGCGAAATCAAGCAGCCTAAACCTGTAGAAATTTTAAAAATTTTTTCTTGGACGCCGGTTCAATTCCGGCCATCTCCACACTTCGCTTCGCCTTGAGTGCGCTCAAGGTTTGTTTGGTGAAAGGCCCCATTTTTGCTGTAGAATAGATTTGTGCTTTTGGACCTGCTTTTCCCCCGGCGGTGTTTGGGTTGCGGCCGATCGGGAAACTACTTTTGTGCCGCTTGTTTGAACCGCTTGCTGCTGCAACCGGAACGAATTTGTCCGATTTGCAGTCAGTTTAGCCCGGGTGGTCTGGCTCACCCCGGCTGCCGTCAAAAAAATAGCTTGGACGGTTTGACGTCGATTTTTCGCTATGAGGGCCTGATCAAAAAAGCAATTAAGAAGCTCAAATACAAATTTATTACTGACTTGGCCGCTGATTTAACGGAAGCCTTGGTCAGTTTTTGCGGCGAAGATAAAATTTTTGTCAACGCTTGCCGCCAGGCGATCTTGGTGCCGATTCCCTTGCACTCCAGCCGGCTGCGCTGGCGGGGATTCAACCAAGCGGCCTTACTGGGCAAAATGATTGCCCAAAATTTAGATTTAAAATTTATGCCTGACTTGTTAATTCGTCAAAAAAAGACCACCCCCCAGTTTGAGCGCGACAAAAAAGCCCGCTACGAGAATCTGAAAGGGGCTTTTGTTGTTAATAAGGATTCAAGCTTCATGATTCAGGATTCAAGCTTCATGATCTTTGACGATATTTTTGCTTCTGGAGCGACTCTCAACGAAGCCGCCAAAACTCTCAAACAGGCCGGCGCCCGTCAAGTTTGGGGTTTGGCCCTGGCGAGATGAGAAAAAGGGCGACTTTTGGTATACTTAGCTTGTTTGGAGGAGTCGCTTAGTTTGGTCCATAGCGAAGGTTTGCTAAACCTTTGAGCCGTAAGGCTCACGTGGGTTCGAATCCCACCTCCTCCGCCGCGTAAGAAATTTTTGGAAAAAATTTCAACGCGGCTGGAGCGTTGAACGTTGAAATTATTGTTAATAATTTCTTACGTTCTTACGCTGCCGCTAATGCTTTATTATGTTTATATTCTCCAAAGTCAAAAAGACCAAGGTTTGTATACAGGATATACTTCAGATTTAAAGAAAAGATTTAAAGAACATAATGAAGGAAAAAGTTTGGCGGCAAAACCATTTCGTCCTTATAAATTGATTTTTTACGAAGCATTTCTTGGTAGAATTGATGCCAAAAGGAGAGAAATTTATTTAAAAGGTGGTTATGGAAGGAAGACAATTAAGAGCATGTTGGATAAATATTTTAAAGTGAAAATTTAGTAGAATTTGCTAACAGAAAATTTAGAGATTGCTTATGAGAAAGAATTAGAAAAGAGGATTAAAAGAGAAAATATTGACAAATAGATGAAATTCTTGTATTCTGTATTACAGAATACAATTTTAAAAAAAATGAATACTTTAGTCGTTCGAATACCGGAAGAACAAAAAATAGCTTTAAAACTTCTTGCCGGAAGCAAGAATGTTTCTGTGGCCAAAATTACCAGAAAAGCAATAGAAGAATATGTTTGCAAAATGACCGAAAGCAAGGAAGGATTACTGGCTAGGCTTGCCAGAATTGGGGATAAAAAGAAAGCAGTAAAAGCGCCGACAGATTTATCCGAGAACTATAAAAAATATTTGTATGGTAAAGCGTCGGAATGATTTTTATTGATGCTTCTTACTATCTTTCTTTGCTGAATTCGCAGGATAACAACCATAATAAAGCCGTTGAAATGAGCTTATGTCATAAAAATGAAGTTTATATTACTTCGCAAGCGGTTTTAGGAGAAGTGTTGACTGTCGGCAGTCAACGGATTGACAAGAAATTGGCAATAGAATTTGTAGAAGAAATTCTAAAGAGTCAGACCAGGGTGATTTTGGAAACAAAAGACTATGTTGACGATGCCTTTTCAATTTTTAAGCAAGCAGAATCAAAAAATATTAGTTGGGTAGATTGCTATTCCTTGGCTATAATGAAAAAATTAAAGATTAAGAAAGCTTTAAGTTTTGATAAGCACCTTAGACAATTGTCACAAGTAGAATAACTTAAAAATATTTTTAGGAGGGTGGGCAGGACGGTAATGCGCTAGTTTTGAAAACTAGTGTCCGTAAGGACTAACAGGTTCGACTCCTGTACCCTCCGCAAGTCGTGATGGTGAAGAGGTGCACTCGCCGCGGGGGCGAGCGCGGCGAGTGCCATTCCTGACTCGCCGAATTCTCCATTTCTGTGGTCTCTTTACGAAAAAATTCGAACTGTATTTCAAAGATAGTCCGCCAGAGGCGGACAAGCGCGCGAGTGCCCCCACCCACTCACCGCGCCATCTTTTTAGTTTACCCCGCTCAGCGGGGCTCGGCTTTCGGCCTCGTAAAAAGTCGGTTCAAACAAGCAGAAAATCCGAAATGATTTTCTACTTAAAGAAAATGCAAAAATTTTAAAGAACATAAACTTAAATGGCGCAACCGGTGGAGTCAGTTAAGAATCGCTTCCAACTGTCCGATTGCGCCATTAAAAAAGCGATTCCTAAATAACTGACTCCAATATAAATATAACAAAAATCTAAGGGGGGAAACAAAACGAATATAACCAATTCGTCCTCTTGATTTTTAAAAATATGATATACTTTAATTTGGATGTAAAGGTGGAAAATCAAATCAGTATGGATGACCAAAATACTCAACAAATCGTTCAAAACGACGTTAGTCAGTCTATGAATATACCAGAAAAACCTAAAGTAAACTATTTGATGATTAGTGGAGTAATTTTGTCCTGTTTGATTGTTTTTGGTCTTGGTGGATATTACTTAGGAAAACAATCTTCTAATAAAAATTTGGTATCGAGAGCAAACCTGACACAAACTGTTTCTCCGACGCCAATTGCAACTGCTGATCCTACAACTAATTGGAAAATATATAACAACAAAGACTTAGGATTTGAATTAAAATATCCTCCCTCTGCTCAAATAGATAAAGAACTGAATGACCAATACAACAGGGCGACTATTTTTAAAGGTGGAAGCGTACATTTTGAGGTTAGGCTTCGTAAAACAGGGGATATAATTTTAGATAAATATTATTTTATGGACTCTTCGATTGTCAGAAAAACTACGCTTGATAACATCCCTGCAAATGTATATGAATTACCTAATGGCTATTGCGATGGACCAAGTTGCTCTGAACCGTATATTGCGTTTGTTGCTAAATATGGCTCAGATTTATATCATCTCAGTTTTTTTGGAGACGTTAAAATGTCTGATGAAGAAAACCAAATTCTCTCCACTTTTAAATTTTTAGATAAACCATCACCAACCTCAACGACGACTATTCCATCAATTACTATCAAATATTCCCCAAAGACCAACTGGCAGACTTATACTGATGAAATTGCCAAATTTTCATTTCAATACAATATCAACCCCGCCCAACCACATAATTCACATCAATCACTCGGAAATAATGAAGCAGGGAAAAGTGTAATGATTATGGGTTGTAGTACTCCACCAAATGCTCAAGAAGTTTGCCTGGAACAATACACGGTCACAATTTATTCGAATTACAATGGCGGTTCCCGTCGAGACTGGATGAGTAAAAACATTAACGACTATTCAGACTGTCAAAGATACTACACCGATGTTTCAGTAGCCGGAAAAAACGCCATGATTTCCACCAGTGATTGTAGCTCATGGGGAGAAACATATATTCTTATTCCTAATGGATCGCAGATGATAGTTTTTCTAACTGAAGGTTACAGCCGTGATAACACTACTGATAAAATAACTTTACAGGATTGGATAAGAGAAGCTCTGTCTACATTTAGATTTATCTAGAAAGTTATTCCATGCTCGCCCGAAGGGCGAGAAAACCGCGCGCGCAAAAAATAATGGCGAAGAATTATTATTCTTCGCCAAAAAAGTCGGTTCGAACTACTTCTTATCCGGCCGCCATCTTGAATTTGTTCCGTTGCGAGGCTTTAATGCGTTCGCCGCGCCCGCCCCCGCGGCGAGTGCACCTCTTTCTCTTCACGATCTGTGGTCTCTTTACGAAAAAATTCGAACTGTATTTCAAAGATAGTCCGCCAGAGGCGGACAAGCGCGTGAGTGCCCCCACCCACTCACCGCGCCATCTTTTTAGTTTACCCCGCTCAGCGGGGCTCGGCTTTTGGCCTTGTAAAAAGTCGGTTCGAACAGACAAAAAATCACCGTGATTTTTTGTCTAAAGAAAATGCAAAAATTTAAAAGAACAAAAACTTAAATGACCCATCCGGTGGACTCAATCTGATCTCTCAAATTGTCCGAATGGGTCATTAAAAAAGAGATCAGAAAAATTGAGTCCAAATAAACTATACCAAAAGTAATGGTGTAAAAACAAGAACAATTTTAATACTTAAATTTTGAAAATATGATATACTTTTACTTGGAGGTAAATATGCAAAACCAAATAAATGTGGGTGATCAAAATAATCTGCAAGTAGAGCAGAATCCTGTAAACCAACCAGTAGCAGTCGAGGAAAAACCAAAAACAAATTACTGGATGATTTTGTCTGTTATTCTTTTCGTTCTTTTAATTGTAGTGTTTGGTCTCTATGTGGCGGGTTTAAAAAAAGGGAATGAAAATCAAACTGCTATAACTACTAGTCAACCTTCTCCAACCCATGTTAAAGAGATACCAGCAGAAGTCTCACCAAGCCCTACAGAAGTAAAACAAACTTATCAATTAAAGTATGGTAATGAAATTGAGAATACCTTAAAAAATATTTTTAATAATACAATCACTTTTGACAAAAAGAAAGACAATGTTTCTTACTTTCAAAAAGAATTTGATTTTTCAACAAATAATCAAGAGAAGTGGCAACATATAAATATTATCGCTTATTTATATAAAGAAGGTGATAGTAAATTTAAGGAAGCTTACGAAGGATCGGAATGGACGATAGATTTAGATGATGTAGCTAAAACCCTTTTGGGTTTAAAAGAAGGAACTCAAATTTCTAAAATATATGACGCAACGATCGCATACGAAAAAGCAGAAGTAACTTTTTCTAAATTTGGGAAAAGAAATTGGGCAATATACGATACTTACTTTAAGCCAGGCGGAAATTGGGATAGACATTATGTTACTTACGATCAGACATCAAGAAAAATAGTATTTGTAACTTTTTCTTTTGTTTATTACAAAGATTTTGAAACCCATAAAACAGACTTTACTTATAATCAAGAGGGAAATTACTTCACGCAGGTTAAATATCCCGAAGAAATCTCCTCAATTCTCAAAGAGCTAGAAACAATTTTGTCCTTGAATTAAACAGTTCTCGCCCGAAGGGCGAGAAAATCGCGCGCGCAAAAAATTAGCGAGGCCGAAGGCCGAGCCCCGCTGAGCGGGGTAAACTAAAAAGATGGCGCAGCGAGTGGGTGGGAGCACTCGCGCGCTTGCCCGCCTCTGGCGGACTATCTTTGAAATACAGTTCGAATTTTTTCGTAAAGAGACCGCAAGTCGTGATGGTGAAGATGAGCTTTGCCTCGCCAAGTCTTGACAACGGCGTTCGCCTGGCCTATATATTATTGCTAGGCAAAATGAAATTTTGTAAGTTTTTCTTTGCTAGTTTATTTATTTTCCCC
>Ga0210057_1008904_pt1 | contig 11758 bp, 13 predicted proteins | sample CryGeyCG2114_010_2_FD_183968 | JGI IMG/M metagenome (GOLD analysis project Ga0210057, IMG submission 183968) | Groundwater microbial communities from aquifer - Crystal Geyser CG10_big_fil_rev_8/21/14_0.10 (SPAdes) (version 2) | ecosystem: Environmental > Aquatic > Deep subsurface > Groundwater ...
TTTCAAACATTTTTTGATAAAAAGAGGAAAAAAACTGAATTAAAGTACAAAAAAACAATGAGAAACTGAGAATAAAAATACCTATTTTAACGACTGGAGGATAAGGAAAAAACAAACTGAGTAAAACCGCTAAACCGTAAAAAATAAGAGCAAGAAAAAAACGTAAAGTAAAAAGATTGCTCATCGCATGATCAATCCTCTCTTGCTGCTTTTCTTTTGGTTCTATTTCTATCACGCCTAAATATTGAAGGGTGATGAGATAGAGACCAAAATCAGCCACAATGCCGAAAATCTGGAGAAAAGCAATGGCGATAGAATAATAGCCGTATCTTTCCGGCCCTAGATAGCGCATCATTAAACTAACCGCCAAAAGCCACAAACACACCGAGATAACTCGGCTAATGGTTTGAATTGATAAATTCCTAAAAACTTTTTTTCTTAGTTCAGGCATACAGCTTGACCCCGTTAGAAGTCTGGTTTATATTCAACTAGTATTTTTAAATCGTGAGAATATTGATTTAATTTATACATTATTATTGTCGATAGCAGAAAAATTTTAGAATAAAATTTTTCTGTCCAAGACTTCTAACGGGGTTGACTTTTAATTTTTTTCTAATAAAATTTAGGTTATGATGAAAAAAATATTTTTGTTATTCTCTCTCTGTATTTTATCAGGAATTCCTCTTTCTGTAAAAGCAGCCAGTGGTGATTTCGCCGCTCAAAGAATCAACCAAAGTCACGCTCAGATTATAGAACTTAAAGCAGGGGAGACAATTAATTTTTGGGTCACCTTTAAAAATAAAGGTACTGCTTATTGGCCAATGGACGGCCAAGATAAACTTATCTTAAGAACCTCTTCAGGTCTGGCCTCAAAATTTAAAACTAATAAATGGCCATTCGAAAATACGCCTTTAATTAAACTGTCAAAATACGTCTTTTCCGGTGAAGAGGTAACTCTAAATTTTGAATTAAAAGCGCTGGACCAAATGGGCCTTGTTTGGGAAAAATTTAATCTTTTCGCTGGTTCAAATTTTATTAAAGGCGGTGAAATTGAAATCCCAATTAAAACCATAACCGGGAAAGCGCCTTCATTGCCATCTATCGCTGAAAAACAATATTGGCAAACAATTGCTTCGGAAATAAAAATTATTGAAAATAAAAAAATGACCGAACCAGAAATTAAAGTTGGTCTTTTATATATTGAAGAAGAGGAAAAAACAAAATATCTGCCTCTTTCAATTTCTACCCGCAACAATAAAACATATGATATTAATGACCAAAACAACAATCTTTTGATTAAAAACACTCAGGGGGAAAAAATTTACATTGATTTTGATTATAAAAATAATCGCTATTTTATTAGCGATGCCCTAAATCGCCGCTTATTAATGACCGATTCTCCTTTAAAATTTTCTTCTTCAGACCTGGAAACAATTTTCAAAATAGATAGTTGGCAAAATGCAGGTTCTTTCTGGAGCGAGGAAACAATTGATAACGAATTTTTAGGAAAAATTAAAATTCAATATAATCCTTCCACTCAAAGATTGTGGATGATCAACGAGCTGCCTCTTGAACAATATTTAGAAGGCGTGGCTGAAGCCGGAGACTCAGCTCATTCAGAATTTCAGAAAGTGCAAGCCATTACTGCCAGAACTTATGCTCTTTTCAGAATCAATAATCCAAAATATACGGCTACGCCTACTGGTGATGGTATTTTTGATTTAAGATCAACTCAAGCAGACCAAGTCTACCGTGGCATAAAACAAGCAGAAAGAGCGCCTAACTTCATCAGTGCTGTTAATCAAACTAAAGGAATAGCCGCCACCTATGAAGACAAGCCAATTCTGGCTTATTATTTCGCCCAAAGTGATGGCAAAACCCGCTCTTCTCAGGTAGTTGGCATGACAAAAGGGCCAGTTTCATACTTGGTTGAAAGAATCGATCCGCCAGGCGAGGGCAAAACCCTGCTTGGCCATGGGGTGGGACTGCCCCAACGCAGCGGTATTGCTGCTGCCAACGAAGGCGCCAATTTCTCTCAGATTCTAAAATATTATTACAGCGGCATTAATTTGACCAGGCTTTATTAGATAGAAAATAGAAAGTAGAAAATAGAAAGTCTTCCGATTTTCTATTAACTGATTTCTGGTTTTTAAAGACCAATGACCAAACTGGCTGCCAAGACCAAAAACTAGAAACTAATTAAATTAAACCGGGGTATGGTGTAATGGTAGCACGAGTCCTTTGGGAGGATTTAGTCTCGGTTCAAATCCGAGTACCCCGACCAAACTAAACATTGCGAATTTATTCAACGCAGCAGATAAGTTTTTTTTTATGTCAATAAATTTTATGAACCCCGTTAGAAGTCTTGACAGAAAAAATTATTCAATTTTTTCTGGAGGACAATAGCAGGGAATATTATAAAAATATTATGCGTCAACAAGCAACATCAAAAAAAATAAGACGACTTCTAACGGGGCGAAACTTGATCTTGAAGAACTAAGAATCAAGCTAAATCAGCTAACCGAGAGAATTATCAGTCGGTTGAAAGATCGATCAAGATATAAACTTAACGCAAAGGTTTATCAAAAAAACGCTCTCCCAATAAAAAATAGAAAAAACATCTCTTTCTTTGAATTTGCTTTAGAGGGACTGGAAAATTATCATGCTTCCTTGGGTCGGTATAAATTTCCTGATCAACACCCAATTTTTCATCCATGCTTGACGACTGCAGTCAAAAGAGAAATTCCTTATTCGCTTGTAGTTAAAGTGAAAATTGATTTTGGCAAGGAAATTATCAAATTTTATCTTAATTCTCTAAAAGAGTTCTGTCCGCCAGGAAATGATTCGTCTACTTATGGAAAAACAGTTTATTGTGACGCTGATATTATCGAACTTTTGAATGAAAGAATTAATTTGGGCAGATTTGTCGCCCAATCAAAATTAAAAACAAGATTTTTTCTTGAAAAAATTAAACCCCCACACCAAAAATTTTGGTGTGGAAAGGGGCAAACCCCCACACCAATGCATTGGTGTGGGGGCAAAAACAGAAAGCAATTGGAAAAAAAACTGAGAAATTTAAAAAGAGAAAGGGAAGTAATTAAAAAAGCAAAAGAGATTGCCAGAAAATATGCTTTCCCTCCTAAAATCGCCGAGGAATATTTCAAATGGATTGTCAAGGAAACAATTAAAATTGAAATTGAATATCTAAAAAAAGCCTACCCTCAAATTTTATCATTTGATTAGATTCTCTTAGGCGAGGAACGATCTTAGAAAATCAATCATCCCGAAGGTGCTGAGCCCATCAGACGGGGAAGCGCCGAACGTATATGAAGGATTACAATTTAAACTTATTTATGAAAAAGAGGAAACAACCTTTAATCGGGATTATCGGCGGCAAAGGAAAAATGGGTAATTGGTTTAAAATTTTTTTTGAAAGACAAGGATTAAAAGTCATTATTTCAGACAAAAAAACGCCTTTTTCCAATCAGGAAGTCGCCAAAAAAGCAGACATTGTCATTGTCTCAGTGCCGATCAGCCTCACTGGTCAGGTAATTCAAAAAATCAGGGGAGTAGTGAAAAAAAATGCTTTATTAACTGATTTAACCTCAATCAAACTAGAACCAATTAAAGAAATGGTTAAAGCAAAATCAGGCGTTCTGGGAATGCATCCCTTGTTTGGTCCATTACAGCCTGATTTAAAAAAACAGACCATTGTCTTTTGTCGGATAAAAAACAACCCCTGGGTTTTCTTCTTGAAAAAAATTTTCCAAAAAGAGGGAGCCAAAATTATTGAGATCTCTCCTCAAGAACATGACAAACAAGTTGCTTTTTTGCAAGCGCTTTTGCATTTTACCAGCATCAATTTTGCTCATTTCCTCTCTCTTAAAAAATTCAAATCTATTCCTTATTTTCTAACCCCAACTTTCAAAATTCAAAGCCTTGTTTTGGCTCGAATTTTAACTCAAAACCCTAAACTTTATGCCGACATCGAGATGTTTAATCCATATTTTCAAAAAATTTCCAAAGATTATCTTGAAGAAATAAAAAAACTCCAAAAAATTGTTGAGAATGAAAATTATAAAGAATTTGAAAGAAGGATAAATTCAATTTAGCTCATTCTTACTTAGCTGACTTTCTTAAGGCTGGTGAAAGCAAATCAACTGAGATTTTAAAAATTATTGATCGCCAACCTTTGCGAATGGGAAAAATCAAAAAAATTAGAATCAAAAAAGCAAAAATCGGTTTTTTGGGGCCAGAAGGAACTTTTTCTTGGGCGGCAATTAAAGAAGCCTTTCCTGAAACAACGAATCTTCACCCGTTTTCAACCATTAATGAAGTTTTTGAAGCGGTTTCTAATGAAGAAATAAATTTAGGAGTAATCCCGATAGAAAATACTATCGGCGGCTTGGTTTCAGAAACAATTTATTCTTTAATCGATCATCCGGTTTTTGTTATTAGTTCTTTCAAAATCCCAATTCATCATTGTTTGGCCTCTAAGGCCCAAAATTTAAACCAAATCAAGGTTATCAAATCACATTCTCAGGCTTTATCTCAATGTAAAAAATGGCTTAATTTAAATCTCCCTGCAGCAATATTTGAAGCAACCTCAAGCACTGTGGCTCCAATCCTCGAAGATTTATCAGAAAATATTGGTTTTATTGTTTCTCTTTCAACCGCTAAAAAATTCAAATTAAATGTTTTAGTAAAAAATATTGAAGATAATCATGAAAATTTCACCAGATTTTTCATTATTTCTCAAAGTCTTAAAAAAAATAAATTAGCATTAAAAGCAAAAAATACCCTCTTATTTTTAGCAGTCTATGATCGAGTTGGTATTCTCCGAGATATTCTCAATGTTTTCGCTGACCGAAATATTAATTTAGCTAGTCTTCATTCGATTCCAGCCTCTTTCTCGCCCTGGGATTATCTTTTCTTCTTAGAATTAGAAAAATCCTATTTTGATAAAGATTTCAAAAATATTCTTAAAGATTTAGAAGAATACTGTCCTTTTATCAGGGTGATTGGCGTTGTAAAAAAAGATTAAAAGAATATAAAAATTTACAAAAAATAATGAATTTTTATGATTGGATTTTTTGATTCTGGCTTAGGCGGATTGACAATCCTAAGGGAAGTCATTAAGGCTTTGCCTAAGTATACTTACTGTTATCTTGGTGATAACAAGCACGCGCCTTATGGTCACAGAAGTAGACAAGAAATTTTTGAATTTACTCTTTTGGGGGTAAGAAAACTTTTTGAAAAAGGCGCGGAATTAGTGATTTTAGGATGCAATACCTCTTCTAGCTCTGCTTTAAGACGAATTCAACAAGAAATTTTACCTACAGAATTTCCTGAGAAAAAAGTTTTAGGAATAATAATTCCAACCGCTAAAGAAGCACCAAAAATCAGCAAAACAAAAAAAATAGGTATTTTGGCCACTCAAGCCACGGTCAGATCTAAGGCCTATAAAAAAGAGATTTTTAAAATCAATCCCCAAATACAAATTTTCCAACAAGCCTGCCCCCTGCTTGTCCCTTTGATTGAAAACGGAGAAATAGAAAACTCAAAATTTGAGATAGTTTTAAAAAAATATTTAGAATATCTTTTTAGGCAAAATAAAAATATAGATACTTTGATTCTTGGTTGTACTCATTATGCCTTGATAGAAAATAAAATAAAAAAATTTTTACCTAAAAAAGTAAGTTTAATTTCCCAAGGAAAGATTATCGCCAAGGAATTGAAAGATTATTTAAAAAGACATTCGGAAATAGAAAAGAAAATTGATAAATCAAGCCAAAGAGAGTTCTTTACCACTGGAAGAGCGGAAGAGGTGGCTAAATTGATCAAAGTTTTTTATGGGGAAAAAATAAAAAAAATAAAAAGTGTCTAAATTTTTTCATAATGAGAAAAAAATCTTCAAAAAAACTATTCACTGAAAAAACTCTTTTGGCTGGAATTTTTAAAAAAGACGGGGCTCTAAAAATTTTGGCTAAATACCAATTGCCCTGTCTGACTTGTCCAATGATAAAATTTGAAGCAGGGAAACTGACTATTGGTCAAATTTCTAAGATGTATAATCTTGATTTAAAAAAAATATTACTTGAGTTAAATAGCCTGAAATGATGGTTATAAACAAAATTTTATGACAATCAAAGAGTGTTATAAAATTTTTAATTTACGACGCAAAAAGAACTGATAAAATGAAGAGAGAATAGTTTTATCAATATTTTCAAAGATGTTTTTTCCACGTGGAAAAATTTTATTAGCGCCTTTGACTAGTTTTAAAATTGGCGGCCCGGCTGATTATTTTTTTGTCGCCAAAAACAAAAAAGGATTGATTAAGGCAGTTAAATGGGCGCAAAAAGAAGATTGCCTTTTTTTTATTTTAGGCCGGGGAACTAATCTTTTAATCTCAGACAATGGTTTTCCAGGCCTGGTTATTAAATGCGCCTTTTCTAAAATTTCTTTTTCTTCTAAAAAGATTGAGGTTGAAGCTGGGGTCCCTTTGGCTCAAATATTACAATTTTCAATAAAAAACAACTTGACTGGCCTTGAATGGTTAGTCGGTATTCCCGGCAGTATTGGCGGCGCGATTTATAATAACGTTGGCGCTTTTGGCCATTCAATTGAAGAAATAGTCAAAAAGATTAAGTTTCTTAATATTAAGAATTTCGAGATTAAGACCATTTCAGACGCAGATTGTGACTTTAGGTATCGGCAAAGTATTTTTAAAAAGCACAAAGAATTAATTATTTTAAGCGCGGAACTAAAATTAGGAAAGGGGAAGAAAGAAGAAATCAGGAAGAAAATTAAAGAATATCTAAATCAAAGGAGAAAAACTCAACCTTTGGGTCTAAGCGCTGGTTGTATTTTTAAGAACCTGCCTAGTTTGTCTGCTGGTTGGTTGATTGAACAATGCAGTTTAAAAGGTTTCCAACTAGGAGAAGCAGAAATCAGCAAACAACACGCTAATTTCATTATTAATCACGGAAAAGCCACAGCCAAGCAGGTCAGAAGTTTAATTGATTTTATCAAACAAAAAGTAAAAATGAAATTTGGTCTCAATTTAGAAGAGGAGATTGAATATTTAGGTTTTGTTCCACGTGGAACAAAATCAGTCAAAATTTAGTGAAAAACTAAATAAGTTATTATTTAACAAGGTAACAAGTGTCATAAAATATAAGCTTACTCATTAAAATCTATTTATAACAAATAAAATCAAGGTCAGTCCTCGATAAATTTATAAAATGGAGCATTTATACTACCAAATCCGAACCTATTTTGAACAGAATTGACCGACTGCCGCGCCTGCGGCGCGGCAGGAACTCCGCCAAAATCGGCCGCCGCCGCTGGATTTATTATACAAAAATAATAACGGGGCGCAACGTTTTTTCGCCCCGTTATTAAAGAACTTCTTTCGCTAGCCAATAAACTGCTTTTTTAAGGCTGGGCTCTTTTTCTTTACTCAAAAAAGAAAGTATCTGAGAAGCAATTTTTTGCCAATTTTTAATCTCGTTTTTAAGTTTCGCTGTCGTTACTAAAGTAACTCTTTTTAACCAAACATTTCTAGATTTTGCCCAGCTATATAGGGTCTCAATTTCTTTTGGTGAGTTCTTGAATATTTTCGCAACGACTTCAGTGCTCATCGTATCACAAGTTGCCCAATTATCAATATATTTTGCAATCAACTTTTTGATTTCAGAAATACTTATTTTTCTACCGGCTTTAAGAAAGAATCCTAAAAGAAATATCCCAGCCATCTGATCTTCAAACACTTTTGTTGACATCAATTCCTTGACAATCTCTATCCAATCTTTTTTCGTTTCTCTCTCTTGAAATTCCTTGAAGTATTTTTTAGCAATTTTTCTGATCTCACTTGTTTTCACTCCATAAGAAATTATCCTTTCGCCGATTAATCTGTTTCGGCCCTTTGCAAATTCTTCGTCGCCTAATCTCTTCAACTCCCTATCAATGAGAATAGAAATTTTGTTATTTAAATCTCCCATAGATTATCACCCCTTTTAAGTTATTAATCCCTGTATCCTCCCCCAGCTTATTTTCAATTTCTATACCCTTATCTTTTAACAATTTATTTAATTCACTAGGACAAAGGAACCATAAACTTCGAGTATTGGTTTTGGTAAAACTAACTCCGCTTCGAACATCCCTTATGATGTAAAATTCTTCCCACCTATATCCATTTAATTCTTTCCTTAATTCCATCCGATTTAGTCTTACTAGAAAGAGGCAACCTTTTACGGCGCTATCAATACTGAGGATTCCTTTATCGAGATTACCTTTATTAGCTACCATAAAATCAAATACTAAGGAAGGGGTTTTAGGGGAAGGAATTTTTGCCCGCCCGGCGGATTTTGGCGGAGTTCCTGCCGCGCCTGCGCGGCGCCTAGCGCCGCCGAATCGGTCGGCAAAATTCCTGAAAGTTTGATACTGGAGCGGGATACCAGAATCGAACTGGCGCTTACTCCTTGGAAGGGAGTCGTACTACCATTATACTAATCCCGCTTTTTAGGAAAGAATTTTGTTCCAATCTCTTTCCCGTCCATTATTTCAAGTAAAATATTTCTTTTTTTTCCATTGACTACCAAACAAGGAAGACCTGCCTGCAGGCAGATTTTGGCTGCTTTGATTTTTGAGCCCATCCCGCCGTGAGTTAATTTTTCTTTCTTAGGGAAAATCATTTTTTCGATTTTTGACGTAATTTTCCTGATTTTTTTAATCACTTTTCCGCTTTTATCATAAAGGCCATCAACATCAGAAAGAAGAATTAATAAATTGGCTTTAATTTTCGCGGCGATTAAAGCAGAAAGCAGATCGTTGTCGCCAAATTTAATTTCTTCTGTGGCGGTCGTGTCGTTTTCATTGATTATCGGGATAATCCCTTTTTTAAAAAGAGTAAACAGGGTATTTTTAACCTTAAGATAACGATCTGAAAAAATATCATCCCGGGTTAAAAGAATTTGGGCAACAGATAATCCGTATTTTTCAAAAAATTTTTGGTAAATACTCATTAATTTCGGCTGGCCAAGAGCAGCTAAAGCCTGTTTGCCGACCAAATTTTCTGGCCATTTTTTTGAAAAGCCCATTTTTCTCCCAAGAACAATGGCGCCAGAGCTAACCACAATAATTTGATGACCAGATTTTTTCAAATCAGCTATTTGTTTGACAACTTTAGAAAGAGGTTTTAAGTTGACTTTATTTTTTTCTAAAATTAAACTACTGCCTATTTTCACCACTATTTTCATTGACTTTAATTAATTTTCTTAGTAAAATTATACAAGATTAACGCGATAAGTCAATTTTTAAATTTATGATCATCAAAATTTATTCTACCCCTACTTGTCCATTTTGTTATGTCTTAAAAAATTATTTGAAAGAAAATGGATTTGAATTTGAAGAAATTGATATTTCTAAAGAAACAGCTAAAAGGGAAGAACTGATAAAAAAAACAGGTTTAGCGACTTTACCGGTTGTTGAGATTGATGGTCAATTGATCATCGGCTTTGATAAAAAGAAAATTGATAACCTTTTAAAAATTAATAAATAGTACATGAAAAAAATATTTCTTTTCTTCTCTCTTTTTATTTTAATTTTAGGGATTTCAATCCCAAGTTTTGTTTTGGCGACAGCAGAGCCCCGTAGTGAACTTGGTTCTACTACTGGGGCTCAGAAACCATTTTTAGAAATCAACTTTTTTTACAGTTCTATCTGCCTTCACTGCGCAGCCGAAGAAATATTTCTCCAAAAAATTGAGAAAAAATATCCTGAAATTAAAATAAATTCTTATCACAGTGAAGACGAGAAAAATCAAAAATTGCTTCAAGATTTATGTAAAAAATGTGGGGTTGAAAAATATCTTGGTTTAGTGCCAATGACTTTTGTTGGAGACGAATTTTTTCTTGGTTTTGATAATGAAAAAGAAATCGGAACAAAAATAGAAAATTCAATTAAGAGACAACTGGAAGGTGGACCTTCTGAAAAAATTAATTTACCTTCAATTGGAGGCCTTGAACCTTCTAAATATTCCCTACCTATTTTTACTATTGTTTTAGGTCTTTTAGATGGTTTTAATGTCTGCTCTTTAGGCGCCCTGGTGATGATTTTAGGGCTAACGCTTGCTTTGAGGAACAGAAAGAAAATCTTAATTTTAGGAGGAACTTATATTCTAACCGCCGCGGTTGTTTATGCTCTTCTTATTTTTTTCTGGTATCGTCTTTTTACTTTACTAGTCCCTTATTTAAGATTCATCCAGGTTTTAGTAGGACTTTTAGCAATTTTAAGTGGGGTATATTTTGTCAAAGAATTTATCAGAATTAGAAAACAAGGAGCAACTTGTGAAATAAATGGTAAAAAAATTACTAATAACCTTGCTTCTCGTTTAGAAAATTCTTTAAAAAGGCCGAAAAATGTTTTTTTCCTAATCGGCAGTATCCTAATTTTTGCCACCCTGCTAACCCTCATAGAATTTCCTTGTTCAGCCGCTGTGCCGCTTGTCTTTGCCGGCGTCTTGGCAAAAGCATCTCTAACCGGCCTTCAGTATCTTTTTTATATTATTCTTTATATTTTCTTTTACATGTTTGATGAAATAATTATTTTTCTAATTGCTGTTTTTAGTTTAAAACTCTGGTTAACTTCACCAAAATTTGTTGCTTGGAGCGACTTCGTTGAAGCCATTATTTTATTTGTCCTTGGTTTATATTATTTGATAGGGTTCTAAATAAATAATGAATTTAAAAGAAAAAAAATTGAAAAAAATTAAAAAGCAAATTCTCGGCTGCCGTAAATGCACGCTCTATAAAAAAAGAAAACAGCCAGTGGTCGGTTCCGGGGATTTAAATGCTAAAATAATGTTTATTGCCGAGGCTCCAGGTTATTGGGAAGATGTTAAGGGCGAACCATTTGTTGGCAGGGCTGGTAAAATTTTAGATGAACTTTTAGCGTCTGTAAAAATTAAAAGAGAAGGAGTCTTTGTTGCCAATATTTTGAAATGCCGACCTCCAGAAAATCGCAGTCCGAAAAAAGAAGAAATTAAGGCCTGTACTCCTTATCTTTTAAAGCAAATAGAAATTATTAAACCCAAGGTAATTGCCACCTTGGGTAATTTTTCTACTGCTTTTATTTTTTCCACCTTCGATGGATCCTTGGTAGCGCTCCGTCGCCATAGCGATGGAGCATCGGCGACCTTCAGCCGGCCTTCGCAGCCGAAGCTGCTTCAGCGGAGTAGGCACGAAAGCGGAAAAAAATATGGCTTAGAAAAAAAACTTAAAGGAATTAGTAAAATCCATGGCCAAATCTTCAGAAAAGATAAAACAACTATTATTCCTTTTTTCCATCCAGCGGTCGCTGTTTATAATAACAAAATGAAAAAAATCTTAAAAAAAGATTTTCAAATTTTAAAAAATTTCTTTTAAAGGTAACGAGCACTTTCAATCAAAATCGTGTCATTTTTTAAAATTTGACTGAAAACATCGTCCTAATGCGGATTTCTGATGGTTGTTAAATGGGGTCTGACCCCAGCTATATTAACAGGTCAAATGAAAAAGGCCGATCACCTTTTTCTTTTCTTTAATTAAATTATTAAAAGATCTGACTGCCTGATCAGTCTTTTCAATCATCAGTTTAATTCCTTTGTTTTTAAAAAAATCCCTAACCTCTTTATTGACTTGAGCAAGGCCATAAGCACCAATGCCTAAAACTATTATTTCTGGGTTCTCTGCCACCGCTCTTTCTACATCTTTAAGAT
>Ga0210057_1008905_pt1 | contig 11755 bp, 8 predicted proteins | sample CryGeyCG2114_010_2_FD_183968 | JGI IMG/M metagenome (GOLD analysis project Ga0210057, IMG submission 183968) | Groundwater microbial communities from aquifer - Crystal Geyser CG10_big_fil_rev_8/21/14_0.10 (SPAdes) (version 2) | ecosystem: Environmental > Aquatic > Deep subsurface > Groundwater ...
TCTTAAACTCATAAATCTTACCTCTTGAATCTGGTATTATTGGAAAGCCAAACGGAAAAAACGGCAGCTCATAGATCATTCCATCTCTGTATTTATTTTCGTAGTACCACCCTTCTGCGTTTTTTTCCTTAATCTGAAAAAGCAAAGAATCTTCGTTTTTGTACGCTGGTCTAAAAAAAGTCTCAAATCTTAAAGATAAAATTCCTAAATTATCTTCTCGAGCTGTAAATTTACCCGAAACAAAATTACCTTTTTGTAATTTACCTATGGGTAAATGCGTAAAATCCGTTTTTGGTAAGTTATAAGAAAGAAGAGAAAACGCGGTATCCAAATGGATAATATATAAAAAAGTAAGTCCAAACCATAACACAAGCAAAATTAAAGGTACAATAATAAATTTAATAAATTTATTTTTTGAAAAACCTGATTTCCGATTATTTATTTTTTCGTTTACCATAAATACTATCCCCAAGAACAAAGACCAAATATCCAATAACCAAAACCAAAGTACTGCCACTAACAATCAATCCTAAATACATATAGCTTTGAGGGGCAAAATACAACGTCCCCTCAATATCATAGCCTCCGACTTTATTAATTTTACAACTATAAACTTTACAGACTTGCTCAGGCTCAATGTAAAAAGAGCTGAGCCCGGCGTCATTCCGTAAGTGATTCTCGTCAGATAAAAAATAGTTTTTGCTAAGTAGCACATCCCACCAATTAAAACTACCAATCCTGATTTTCCAGTCCGAATGGAAACTCTCGGAAAAGTTAAAATAAAAAGGTTCCTTGGCATCCTTTATGGTAAATTTATATTGTGTAGGGCTTACAAACTCATATCTTACATCATGAATTGTAGGTCTTAGGTCTTTATAGATTGTTTCTTGTTCTGCTGTAACGTAAATATGCGGTCTATAATCATAATTCTCGTAAATAACTAAATCTTTTGTTCCGATATTTATCTTATGAAGATACTTAATTTTATTTAATTCATCAATATAATACTGTCTTGGTTTCCCATAATTAACAAAAAAGTCATCATCATTAACTTGATCTCTAAGCGGAATGAAAACATACTTAACGGAAGACAGACTAATCAGATTTTGAGAAAAAGAAAAACTTAAAATATCTCTTGTTAATTCTCCTTCTGTAATAAAAGATTTCCTATTTTTCTTTATAAAATCATCCCATTGCGAGTCTATTTGATCGACCATGCTAATTGCTGGATGATTATTATTATAAAAACCCCATCGAGAACGTATTGGAATCCAAAGAGTTCGAAAATATTCTGATTGTCTTAATAGAAATTTTTCTGTAATTGAATAATCTTTTGGTAATTCACGTGGAATAAAAAGATAACCGATTTCACCTGTAATAAATGGCTTAGTATTCCATAAGAAAATAGTTGCCACAATTATTGTTAATAAATATTTTCCATAAACTTGCCATTTTTTCTTTGTCCAATTTTCCCATAACCATTGTATAAAAAATGCAATTAAAACTGAATATCCAAGCGCTATTAATGGATAAAATTTACTAGATTCTCGAAAAGCATTAAATCCAGGAAAATGCAGATAAAGCCAAAGATACAAATTGGGAAAAGGCACCCCAACTTGTTTTGTTAATAGAATGCCTAAGAGGCAAACAAACCCAAAAAATGACACATATATATTCTTACGATTCAAAAAGAAACCAAAAAATGCAAATAAAGGAATCAACCAAAAATATAGTGGAATTGGTTGAACTACAAATACAGTAGGCTTAAATCCTGTCCAAAAAGGATGAAATAAAGTGATTGATTCATTAATATTCATGAATTCATTGCCAAAAAGATTTCTGCTAAAAAGCCCGTTATTTGTTAATGTCCCAATACGAGCTAATGAAAAAATCCAATAAAAATTTAGTAGGATAGTCAAGAACATTGGTAAAAAAGCGGTAAAAAAAGTTTTAATTAAAAATTTCCTATAACGAATTCTATTAATAAATACAACTGTATAAAAGAAATAAAATACCAATACCCAGACTGTTATGTAAGCAGCACGAGGTTCATAAGTTGTACTTATTGTTAACGCTATTGTGGTTATAAAAGACCATTTAAATTCTCTCGTTTCTAAGGTTTTTTTAAAAAAATAGAATATCAAAGGCATAAAACCAAAAGCTGCCATTAAGGGCAAATTTCCTAGACCTAACAATATGTAATAAGTATTAAATGAAATTACCAATATGCCTATAAAAATAGCAAATTTATTTTTAAGTAGATTAGATAAAAAAATATATGAAAAAAGTGGCGCAAAGATCACGCTTGGCCATAGATACAAAACCTTTGGGGATAAATTATAATCCACACCCATAATGGACAAAACCGAATATAAAAGCTTAAATAAATCAAATGCTGGAATAATATCAACCCTACCAAGATTTACAAAAGGTTCCCAGATCTGTGGTATTCCCCAAAATTCTTTAAGAAAGTTTTGAAAATAGAAAGGCCAATCTCCTGCAGTTAAATATCCACCCGAAAAAAACCAAATTCTATAAACTACCACAAAAATAGTTATTGTAATTGCGAGAAAAAATATGTTTTTTAACTTTTTGTTTTTAAACATGATGCATATATCTTTCTTACTTTTTTTGCAATTACTTTCCAATCATATCTTTTTTCAACTATGTTACGGCAATACTTACCCATTGAAATAGCTAATATTTTATCCTCTATTATTCTTGAAATTTTTTTATTCAGATCATTCAAATCTCTGTCGTGAAAAACAAAGCCATTCTTGTTACTTTCTATAAAATCCGGCAATGCTCCAACGTCACTAACAATAACCGGAGTCCCACAAGACATGGCTTCCACTACAACAAGTGCATATAAACCTGACTTTTTCCATTTTCTTCCAAGATAGTCAGTTGTTGTTACTGGTAAGACAAAACATGAAGCATTTCTATATAATCTTACCATCTCCTGATCAGTTGGTTTTTCTACAAAAATGGTGTTTTTATTCTTCGATATTTTCTTTAAATATGTAACATATGCATCATCCAAAGGATTCCCCGCAATTATAAGTTTATATTTTTTAGGCATAGCTTCAATAAGCACGTCTATCCCTTTATGTGATACTAATCTTCCTGCATATAAAATATATTTCTCCTTATTTCTTTTATACACATATTTTTTTGCATCAACCCCACCATATATTATGTATTTATTTTTAGATTTCCAATATCCGTAATCCTCTTTACTTATTGCCATAACGCCTGTTGTTAATGATTCAAAAGGGAATAACATCGCCAATGAAACTCCGCCAAAACCGTTGTCTGTTACAAATATAGGTTTACCTATAATCTTTGCGTAGATAATTGCAAGCGTAACTGCTTCTGTACGTATTTGAATGCCATGAATAATATCTGCGTGTTTAATTTTTTTGAAAAAATCAACAGATAAGGGTAAAGGATTAGCATATCCGTTAAATTTAGGAAAAAGTTTAATTGCTGGAATCACACTAATACGAATACCGTCAATCATGAAATTAGATTTCGTTTTACCAAAAAAAATTATTTCTACGTCATCTTTTCCAGTTTTTAAAACATTTTTTGCTAGTTCAAATGGGTACCTTCCTCCACCACCCAAGATATGTATTCCTTTAATTTCCTCTATGTCTTCAAAATAAATTGGTACAATAAATAAAATCTTCATTTATTATTTAAGAAAAAATGCGCATAATCTCTCTTAATTCTTTTTTTGTTAATTCCGGATTATTCCCAAAATACAAACCCTGAGAGTGAATTAAGCTTGCATTTGAATTACTAACTCGAAGTTTTTGTACATATTTACTAAAAAATGGCTGCTGGGCCATATCTCCTCCTACAATCGGCCTTATTTCAATTTTTCCGTTACAACTTTCCACCAACTCATCTCTTATTTTTTGAGTTTTACAAATTACAGGTACCGCAAAATTCGAGACAAAATCTATATGATTATATTTTATTGGATAAAAGTTTTTGTTTCCATAAATAGTAGATGCAATTTTTAAAAAGTTTTTGTTTCTTTTTTTTAAAATTTCCGGGAGATATTTAATTTGAGTATTTCCGATAAAACCATTTATTTCCGTTGGTCTTAAATTATAGCCCAAATCATAAAAAGTGTACCTTGAATAAAAAGTTGAATTCACCTTATGTTTATTTCTAATTTTATTCTGTTCTTTTTCGCTTAGGTTTCTATCCCAACCATGCGCTCTAACGATTCTAAGCATAGTAGCAAGCCTCTCGTTATCTGTGCAAATCGCTCCTCCCTCAATTGTAGACATATGGTGGCCGACATAAAAAGAAAATGTAGAGGCAAGTCCAAAATTACCAAGTTTCTTACCTTTATAAATTGTCCCCAGAGATTCACAGTTATCTTCCAACAGAATTATATTTTTTTCTTTGCAAACTTTTGCAATTTTATCGATGTCATCACAAAAACCAAGTAAATTTGTTAAAAGAAAAGCTTTTAAGGAATATTTTTTCGTTACATCCTGTAATTTCTTAGAGGAAACGTTTAGAGTATTAAGCTCAACATCTACCGGTATTGGATTTAAACCTAATTGGATAAGCGGCATTGCATTAGTAGACCATGTTAAAGAGGAAAATCCAACGTTATCTCCTTTTTTCAGTTTTCCGAGATTCAATAAAGATTGAATTAAAGCTAAGTTCGCTGAGCTTCCGCTGTTTACAAAAACACAATATCTACGGCCCTGATATTTTGCAAACTTTTTCTCGAATTCTTCGCACTGCGGCCCAAAACTGAGCTGGCTAACTCTATCTATAAATTTTATTAATCTTCTTTTTGTCTCTTTTTCTTTATAAAAAGTTGATTTAATTAATTTTATCATTATTTAATGTTGACTAAAAAAACATATTACTATTTACATCACATTTTTAAAAAATACATTAGCTAATTTGATTAATAAGCTACGGTTAAGTCATTTCCTTTCCCTTCTTTTTTAAAATAAAGAGCATTGAACCTCGATGTAAAAATGGTAAAGAGTATAAAAAGGTAAATTTATTTTTGTAAAAAATATAAAAATCACAATTTATTATCATTTTTAATATTTCCTGAAAAGAATATTCTTTGACATGTGTATGATCCAAAAACGCTTTACCTAAGAATCTTTTAAGATTAAATGAAAATAGATTAATTTTTTTCCCATAGAAGAGAGGATCAAGAATAATAGATAGCCTATCCGGCGTATTTAAAACAAGCCTTCCATTATCTTTTAAAACTCTATTAATCTCCTGAAGCATAAATTTTGGTTTTGTTGTATGTTCAATAACATCCAACAAATAAACTACGTCAAAGTAGTTATTCCTATAGGGAAGTTTCCTATCTTTCTTTATTATCTTAAATTGAACATTTTTTAATTTTTTATCTTTTATGTTTTTATTAATTGCTACCGAATTAATATCACACCCAAATAATTCACAATTTTTAATTTTTTTTTTAATTAAATATTTTAAAAATGACCCAGGACCACAACCAAAATCAAGAATTTTATAATTGTTATGAATATCAACAATATCGTATTGTCGATAAAATGATGTTGTATTTTTAATTGTTTTTCTAAGATAAAAATCGTACTTAGTAAAATCTTTATTGTTACCCATATATTTTTATATTAAAATATAGATGATCATTAAAATAATATCTAATCATATCTATTCACATAGATCTCTAATTCAATTTTCTCTATAAAGAGCTTGTTCAAACATTTTTTTTAACTCATTGTAAATAATTTTTGCATCAAATCTTTCCCCTACGGTGTCTATGATACCTTTTTTATTAAAAATAATCTTCTTGTCCACAATTTTTTTTATTTTTTCTACATAATCATATTTGTTTTGTACTAAAAATCCAGTTTTATTGTTTATAACAATATCTTGCGGACCAGGGATATCAAAGGAAATTGCAGGTAACCCAAGAGCTTGTACTTCTAATAAACTCAATCCAAAAGCCTCCCATCTGCTTGTACTTATAAATAGATCATTATTGCAGTATATGCTTGGCATGTGCTTACTTTGAACATATCCAAAGACATTAACATTCTTCCATTTTATTTGAAGATCGCCTATCTCCTGCTTAAAACTACTTTCCCCATCACCGGCAATATTAAAAATAATTTTATTTTTATATGGCGTTTTATTAAGACTATCTATTATCCACAATAATTCAGGAAGGCCTTTTTGCTCTGTTAACCTTGCTGCCCATAGTATATTAAATTTTGACTTATCCCAATTAAAATTGTAAACATATTGTTTACTTAATTTTTTAAAATCTTTTATTTGTAACGGATTATATATTTTAATTATTTTTTTATTAGGAATTAGTTTATGCAAATTATTTTCATCGAACGTATTTGTTACATGAAAAACTCTAATTCCGTCTGTGAGAAACTTATATATGAAACCGTTGTATAAAAAATTATGTAATTTAGATTGAATTGATATCGTTGAAGGATAACACATTGGTGTGTGACAACCAAAGATTATCGGAGGTAATTTATTGTATCCTATCAAAAATTTTAAAATAAAAGCTTCTAATATTTCATTCTTACTATAGATAACATCGTAGCTATTTAATTTTTTTCTTAAATTATCAATTGTATCTATCTTGTAATATCTTGCAGATCCCAACCTGTGCCTAATATCCCCCAAATTTTCTTTATATATTTGTCTCCGGTTTATTTTTTTAAAATAAAAGAATTCCAACATTTTAATTATTTTCTCTGTAAAATGATTATCCATAGTAACAACATCAGCATCTACGTCTTCACATTTTGACATATTTCTTGATGATTCTATAAATAATTTTTCTAAACCTCCACCATGTTCAAGAATAGTTGTGGCATAATAAGCTATTTTCATATTATTTTTTATACAATTTTCTAACAATAAATATCCACAGAAGACCTCCTGAAATTACCGAGAATAATAGCAGGTCTGATCTATAAAGCATATTATATAGTTTTTCGGGCAAATAGATAAATCTCTTATTTGACGTTTTCTCATCTGTAAAAAAACCATTAGCGTAGTAATCAGCAATAAACGGCTTAGCTCCATTTAATCTCCAATAAGGACTGTAACTGTAAAAAAGTTCTACGATGCGAGATTCTTTACTGCTGGGGATTATATCCGAAGACACAAATACATTATCAAGAGCTATGGAAACGTTTTTTTTCAACATAGTCTCTACGGACGCTGTCTCTTTTACGAAATTTTTCTCAGGCAATACCTCTATCCCATCTATAGCAAAAAAGCTACCGTTTCTACTAGTAAGTCTGATATTGTTTTTACCCTTATTCAGTTGGATATTTACAATTTTCCATTCAAAGAAATATTTCTTTTCATTTGACCAACTAACTAATGCCGCTACGCTCTTTCCATTGATGTCAACATCTATGCTTCCTCCCATTGGGGAATGAAGATTTTTAATTAAAACCACATAATTTCCCTTGCTATTTACCTCAAACGGAAGAATGACTTTTCCTTCTCCACGAATTGCAATCGCCCGACCACTTGTAAACATCACCCCTCCTTCATTTATAATGTCTCTATCTCCAGTACCCATATACCCCCAATCCTGTTCATTATTCCATGTGAATTTAGCTGTATTAATCAAGTAGTTATTTCTCAACCGTTCAGCAATTAAATCAAGCTTGGAAGAATTAAAAAAATACATTGATTGACCTTCAAGGCTATCTAATAAGAACAGATTATTTCCTTGTGTCAGAAAAATAATTGGATTGTTTCCGATTCCTGCAGACGATACTTTTTTATAAAAATTCATGTCGCCAATTACAAATATAGGTTCAACAATATCTTGCTTTAAGTCTTTATAATTTTTATTCTCATAAACCGCTAAATTAGAAAAATTAGAAATAAACTTAAAATTACTATTTTTGCTTATATATTTTAAGTATTGTTCATATTGCTTACTTTCATATGAACTCTCTCTAAAAGCATTGTCGAGAACAATAAATTTGACGTCTACTTTGTTTAATAAAGTTGCAGTCAAATTTTGGTTATCAAAGTGAGATTGCATAAATCCAGTAAGTTGTGAAGAATAAGTGTCTACGTCTACAAATGTATCTGCAAGAGGCTTGGATAAAGGAATTAGAGAACGGAAAGGAGTAGTAATCACGGAAGGATTTAGAATCTCAGGATACCATGAATAATTCTTAAAATTATGTTCGTTAGGCAAATATAATGTTCTAAACTCTCCTTTCTGTTTTATTATCCAACTATTAAATTGAGAATAAGATTCTGGAAGAACGAAAGGGACAACTTGCTTTCCAAAATCTCCACTAGTAAATATTGGGTTTACTAAATATAGCCAAAAAAGAAATATGAAAAAGAAAATAAGTAAACGTTTCTCTTTAAAATAAGAAAATAAATAACCCCATAGAACAGCAATCGAAAAAGACATTAAAGCAATGAATTTCGTAGGATCTCTAAACGCATATAGGGGACTAAAATTATCATATATAAAACCTGAGATGTTTTCAAAAGGAGGATTTAATCCTTTTGCTAAAAATAAACCAAGCGCATAAATAACAAGAAAAGGGTAATATATTTTTCTTTTTTTTGTAAAGATGAGAAGAATGGGTAAGGAGTAAAGCAATTGTAAAAAGGAAATAATAGCAAAAGATTTAGGAACAAATGGATAAGACAGCGGTTCCAATTTTAATAAATTAATAATAGTTGCCCCTTGTCCGTTAAACTTTATTGCGGCAAGAGAAAAATAATTAGGTCTATATTCAAAAATTAAATCTTTACTTTGATACAGAATAGAAGGCAAAAAATAATAGAGCATTAACAATATGGCAACTGTCGTCGCCCCACCATAGAAGAAAAACAATTGTTTAATTTTTTCCATACTTAATTCTTTTAGGAAAAAAAAGAAGTAAGCTACGTAAGCAAATAAGAACATCACTATCACATATGGAGAAATTGCAATAAGTAGCGCGAGAATAATTCCAAATATAGCAGAATACTCAATAAGTTTTATACGTTGAATTTTTTCAAGTAAAACTTTATTTGTCAAAATAAACATTACTGGAATAAAAGCATATCCAATACTTAACAGTAGACCTGTTCCGCTAATTCTTCCTATCGGATAAGGATTAATCATATAGACAAGTCCTGCTATAAAAGCTGGCAATTTATTTTTAAAGAGACTTTTTGTAAAAAAATACATTGTAAAAAAGGGTAAAAACAAAACAAGCGTAATGTACATTTTATCCATATATGCTCCAAAAACTTTCTGCAAAATGGTCATGAATAAAATCCAGTAAGACATACGCACTCCTCTTGAGGTACCAAATATATCTCCATTTCCTTGGCTTATCGGAAAACCAAGATTATAATGACCTAAATTAATATTAGGATTGAATGCTACGGAGTTATCTTTATAGACTTGGCTGAAGTTAATACTATTGATAAACTCTCCAAAAAGAATTGGATTAGGATTAAACAAAAATTTTCTTTCTGAAATAAAAACTAAACCCAACAACAAAATAATAACCGCTAAAATCTTAACGCTCTGCTTGAATATCATCTAGAATAATTGTTTTTTTGAATCTGGTTTTTTAATCTTTATAGAGATAAAATGGGAATGATAAGGATCAATTTTTGCAAACACTCCAGGCAATGGATAATACCCTGCACCTCTTACTTCTTCTATAGTAAAACCATATTTTTTAAATATTTCTTTAAGACTGTATAGTGTAAAAATGATATTGTGGGTCCAACCCTCTTTTAAATCTTCTTCGAAATGCGGAGACAAAGGGTTTCCGATATGATACTTCTTACTAACGTGCTGTGAGAATGCTTGCCAACCCATAACAAGTGAAAAAATATTATGCCAACTTGCTAAATTCTCTGTTGAAATTATTGCATAACCACCAGGTTTTAATATTCTGTAAATCTCTAAAATAAAACTATCTATTTCTATTAAATGTTCTATTACTTGATTCGAATGAACAACGTCAAAAAAGTTACTCCTAAACGGAAATTTCTCGTTTAAATTTCCTTTTTTTGTTTTTATTTTCAACGTTTTTGCTTTATTAAGTCGTGCTTTTACGTAGTCTAAGCCGAAAACATTCTTCGTGTTTATTTTTTGAGCAATTTTTTTTGTCCATACACCATCATCGCAACCAAGATCTATAAAAACCGCATGGCTATTTTTATCTACCAAATCAATTATATTTTTTTTATTTTGTTTATATGCATTCTCCCACATTGTTAAGAATATTTTTTTAAATTTATTTTTCATATTTTACAAAAATTCCCATGAAGCCTCTATTTTCTAACTTATATTCATCATCCACTTTTCTATTCATATTGCTCTCAAAAAATGGTTTTCTTCTAAAAATCCATTTTGCTATATACATATTCAGCAAATCAATTAAACTCCAAAAGCCCCCGTTTATAATCGTTTCTGAAACTTTAAAATTATCTCTTTCTCCTAGATTAATAAGCCATTCCTTGGAATAATGTCTATGTCCAATAAGCCACCAGGCCGGATCTGAATATTTTGACAAAAAAGAATCATAGGGAGTCGATAGATAAAAAACTCCTTTCTTTTTTAGAACTCTTTTTATTTCCTTAAACATTTTTTCTTCCGTATTTTTAGGAATGTGCTCAATTACTTCCCACGCAACAACTGTGTCAAAATAATTATCTTTAAAAGGTAATTTTAATGCGCCACCAATTTTAAAATCTACTCTTTTATCTTTAACGTTTTTTTTTGCTGTTTTTAAATCTTCCGAGCTTATTTCTATACCGGCTATTTGTCGAGTACCTCTGCCCACAGCATTTAATTCAAACCATCCAAATCCACATCCGATATCTAATACTTTTTTATTTTTTATATTCTTATCTTTAACAAAATCAACACTAAATTTTAATCTGCCTGTTAATTTTGTATTTGGTTTTTCATTTAGTATATTTTTCATTTTTTAAATAGGTATCCAAAACCTCCGGCAATAAATTCGGATGTTTTCATGCCAAGCATTCCTAAGCCCAAAATAGGATTTTCAAAAAGCTTTTTTGGATCAAAAAAAAATAATTTATATCTACTTATAATATTTGACTGAGCTTTAAATTTATCTTTATTCCTTGACACATACTTATTTATTTTTCTTCCGTAATATAATTTCTTATTAAGCAAATCCATTAATCTTAGCTTACCTTCGTTATGCCTAATAGAACTATTTATCCTTAATATTTTGAATTTTGTATTTATTCTTTGATTTAAATCCCAATCTTCTCCACTCACTAAATCCTTATCAAAACCTCTAAATTCTCTAAATATTTTTTTTGGAAAAAATCTTGCTGCTTCTATCCAATCTACTCCAACATAAAAACTCCTTTCTAAGGCTTTGCACTTTGCCCAAAAACCTTCCCCAAATGACTCCTCCGGAATAATTACTCCTCCTAATACTTTATTAACTTTAGAAACTTTATAACTTTCCACTTGTCGAATGCAGTCTGCAATGACTGTTTTCGACAACTCCATATCGCTATCTATAAACAAAAAATATTCTCCTTTTGACATTTTTGCACCAAAATTCCTCTGCACGCTTCTTTCCCGACCCCTGTTAAAGACTAATTTCGTATATTTTAAAGCAATCTTTTTAGTATCGTCTGTAGAATTATTATCAACAATAATTATTTCTATATTTTTATAAGATTGACCCCTAATGCTTTTTAAACAAGC
>Ga0210057_1008906_pt1 | contig 11755 bp, 10 predicted proteins | sample CryGeyCG2114_010_2_FD_183968 | JGI IMG/M metagenome (GOLD analysis project Ga0210057, IMG submission 183968) | Groundwater microbial communities from aquifer - Crystal Geyser CG10_big_fil_rev_8/21/14_0.10 (SPAdes) (version 2) | ecosystem: Environmental > Aquatic > Deep subsurface > Groundwater ...
CGTGCAAGCTATACGCTCCCCGGCCGCGCAACTTAAAAACTTGCCCTGACTGGGTGCCAGCGGGAATTTTTAAAGTTATCTCGCCGTCCACAGTTATTACTGAAATTTTATCGCCTAAAGCCGCCTGCGAAAAAGAAATCTCCGCACTTGATAAAATATCTTCGCCGTCTCTTTCAAAATTTTTATCCGTTCTTACTCTTACAGTAATATACAAGTCGCCATTTGATCCGCTGCCGGATGTCTCTCCATGTCCAGAGAGTCTGATTGTCTGACCGTCATCAATACCGGCGGGAATTTTAACGTTGATTTCCACCGTGTCCTTCTGCAGTCCGGTGCCGCGGCACTGGGAGCATTTTGTTTTTGCGGTCTTACCCTCTCCGCCGCAGTCCGGGCAGGTTGAACGCGACTGAAAACTGCCTAAAATTGTCCGCTGTACTTGTGTTATAATGCCTTGTCCGCCGCAGGTTTTACAGGTTTCAATCGGCGTTCCCGGCTCGGCTTTATTGCCATTGCATTTTTTGCAAGTAATAGTTTTATGTAATCTTAACTCTTTTTCAACGCCAAAAACCGCTTCCTTAAAATCAATAATAATTTCCGTTTGAATATCCGCGCCGCGCGCCCGCCGATTGTTGCGCCTGTTTCCGCCAAAACCGAACATATCGCCGATATCGCCGAAGATATCGCCTAAATCATCTATATTAATATTGAATCCGCCCGTATTTCCGGAAAATCCGCCTTGCGAAGCCGCCCGGGAAAAATCCTCCCAGTTCATGCCAGTGCCACCGAAGCCCTGTCCCGAGAAAGCCGCGTCGCCGAATTGGTCATACTGCTTCTTTTTTTCCGCGTTGCCCAGAATCTGGTACGCTTCATTCACCTCTTTGAATTTCGCTTCATCGCCGCCTTTTTTGTCCGGATGAAATTCATGCGCTTTCTTGCGGAACGCTTTTTTTATTTCGTCTTGGCTCGCGTTTTTATCAACGCCGAGCGTTTTATAATAATCTTTGGACATTTTTTATATAAAAAAATAGTTTGTAAAAAAGGGGGATGAAATTTTTTTTCTCCCCGTTAGCCTTATAATCACGACGCCCATTCCCTTTCGTACACTGGATTCAGAATAGAGGTTGGGGCTTCGTGAGTGAAACACGCCGTACAATAACCCTGGCCGCACTTTCCTGTGCATTCGCTAACAGTACCCACCATAGCAGACACGGTAAGATAAGTGACGCTGTCAACACCAAGATTACTGCTTAACGTCTCTACATCGCCCTGCGCTTGATGTATAGCTAGTTCGCTGCGGCTGGCGATATTAATCCCCCAAAAACAGGGATACCTAATCGGAGCCGAGGCGACTAAGACATATATAGCTTTGATTAGGTCGCCGTTATAATAACGTAGCAACTTCATAGTTACACGCATAGTCAGCCCGCGCACGATGGAATCGTCAACAATTCCGACGACCTGGTTGGCAAGCGCGTTCGGATAAAATCCGAATTTGCGCAGAACCTTCAAAGTGCGCTCGTCAACTTTTCCTTCCGCCGCCTCTAAAATAAGGCCTTCGGGGGCGATGAACGTCCTGCCTGACCCGTCATTCCTGGTTATATCCAATTCAAACGGGACGTCAAATGCTACGGCCGCGCCTTCCGCGTGCGGATTGCCTGAATTCGGCATTGAGCAAATAACATCCAAATTGGTCGGTGCGCCGGCCATCTGCTGTAACCGCGCTCCTAGCGCCCGGCGGATTTGGTATATATACACCAAGTGTCCGTTATCCGTCTCCACCAGGCTGCAGGGATGCATGAAGTAAATCAGCTCAAAGATGCAAAAAGCCTTCCTCTGGTTCTGCCATTTAAGCGGCCGATAGGAGCGCAGACCGTCTTCATCAACAACAATAATCTCTCCCGGCTGAACGAACCCCTCAAATTTTACTCCGGGTATTATTGTCAAAGCAACGCTTTCGGAGGCAAAAATGTATCCGTCGCCGCACTTGGCGTAGCAAAGCGGACGGATTCCCTGCGGATCGCGCGCTACTATTAGGCTTATCTTGCCGTTGCCGTTGCGGTACAGAAAGAGCAGAGAAAAAGCGCCATGCAATAAACGCAATGTCTGAAAAATTCTCTCCTCAATCGGCAGTTGGGAATTAGTAGTTTCAAAACCCTTGCTGATAAGCTCGCTATCACTTGTTGTCATCATCCGGCCGAAAAAGGGATCAGTAAAATTGCCATTATGAATGTAGGTCAAAATTTCACATTCGCCTTTCGGACCGTGGAAATCGGCGGTAAACGGCTGGTTGTTGCGTTTGGAAAATGCCGAACCGGCAGTGGAATACCGGCAATGGACTAAGCCGTATCGCGCGCCCTTCATTCTGTTTACCCTGAGCTCGGTGAAAACATCGCCGACTCTGCCAAGCTTTCTTACTTCAACCGGTTCAACCGACGGATCATCAAAAAAAACAATGCCGCCGGAAGAATCATGCCCTCGCTGTTGCTGTATGTTTGCTCCGGCGACTAAAGCCAATATAGCATCCTTAATTCCATATGCTCCGATTATGCCGCACATATTGGTCTCCCTCTTCTTTCCTTCATTTCTTTCGGTGAAAAAATTAAAAAGGACAAACTCTCCTTCCGTCTCTATCTTAAACTTCTTTTATAAATTAAACAACTTCTGAAATTAACCAAACACTTGACAAATTATCTTTTATCATTATAATAGTAAATTCGTTCATTCTGTTAATTTTACGGAAAGGAATTTTGCATGGACTATATGCTTAAATTACAGCCATCGCAATCAACAAAAGCGATGTTTTTGGAAATTTTTTTGTTGAGAGTGCAAAAGGCATTGAAAGAATGGATCCTGACGCAGGACTGCCGCGAGCGCCTGCTCAAGGTCCAAAGAATAATAAGCCAATGCATAAACAGAAAAAAATTTGATACTCTTACCAATAAGAGGGTCAATCAAATTTTATTCAACACAGAAATTATTTTGGGCAAACCACTTCCCACCGCGATTTTTTAGCCGGACGCTTTCGAGCGAACCGGTTTTTTTTATTTCTTATCCTCATCCACAATCTCGCCCTCTACCGGTTCGTCTTTATCTTTCTTATCTTCTGTTTTCTGCTCCGCGCCTCCTTCCGGTTGTTGGCTTCCAGCCGATTGCTGGGAATACATCGCCGCGCCGATTTTTTGCGCTACTTGATTTAATTCCTCCAGCGCTTTTTTTATTGCTTCAATATCCGCGTTTTCCTTAACTTTCTTTAAATTTTCAACTTTTTCTTCCAGTTCTTTTTTATCTTCCGGTTTTATTTTTTCGCCATTTTCTTTGATTAATTTTTCCGTGGTAAAAATAACAGTGTCGGCTTGATTTTTTACGTCAACCTGCTCTTTTTTCTGCTTATCCTCTTCCGCGTGCAATTCCGCCTCTTTGCGCATTTTTTCTATTTCTTCTTTGGATAATCCCGAGGATGAAGTAATCGTAATATGCTGTTCTTTGCCGGACGCTTTATCGCGCGCTTTAACGTTTAAAATGCCGTTCGCGTCAATGTCAAAAGTTACTTCTACCTGCGGAATGCCGCGCGGCGCGGACGGAATGCCGTCCAAAATAAACCGGCCGAGCGTTTTATTATCCTGCGCCATCGGCCGCTCGCCCTGCAATACGTGAATTTCTACCGAAGTCTGGCTGTCGGCCGCGGTGGAAAAAACCTGCGATTTGGAAGTCGGAACGGTAGTGTTGCGTTCAATCAAAGGCGTCGCGACGCCGCCCAAAGTTTCAATACCGAGCGTTAAGGGCGTAACGTCTAGGAGTAAAATGTCTTTTACTTCGCCCTGCAAAACGCCGGCCTGAACCGCCGCGCCGAGCGCGACCACCTCGTCCGGGTTCACGGAAATATTCGGCTTGCGCTTAAAAAATTCCTCCACTTTTTTTATGACCAGCGGCATTCTGGTCTGCCCGCCGACAAGAATCACTTCTTCAATGTCTTCCACTTTCATTTTTGCGTCCGCGAGCGCTTTGCGGCAGGGTTCCATTGTCTGTTCCACCAAATCCCCTACCAGCTCTTCCAGTTTCGCGCGCGTTATTTTCATTACCAAATGTTTCGGCCCGTCCGCGCCGGAGGTGATAAACGGCTGGTTGATTTCCGATTCCGCCGTAGTGGATAATTCAATTTTCGCTTTTTCCGCCGCTTCTTTAATGCGCTGTAAAGCTAAAGTATCTTTAGACAAATCAATACCCTGCTCTTTTTTAAAGTCAGCTACAATATAATCAATAATCCGTTTGTCAAAATCTTCGCCGCCCAAGTGCGTATTGCCGTTCGTCGCTTTTACCTCTACCGTGTCGTCGCCAATATCCAGTACCGATACGTCAAAAGTGCCGCCGCCCAAATCATAAACGACTATTTGCTGTCCTTTTTTCTTGTCAAAACCGTAAGCTAAAGCGGCCGCGGTCGGTTCGTTAATTATCCGTTTTACATCCAAACCCGCGATGCGTCCGGCGTCTTTGGTCGCCTGCCTTTGTGAATCGTCAAAATACGCCGGTACGGTAATAATGGCTTCGGTTATTTTTTCACCTAATTTTTCTTCGGCGTCGGCTTTTAATTTTTGTAAAATCATCGCGGAAATTTCCTGCGGGCTGTACTCCTTGCTTTGCATCAGAACTTTAACACCCTCACCGGATTGCGTCATTTTATACGGATAAACTTTGATGTCGCGCTGGACTTCCGAGTCGGAAAACTTTCGGCCGATTAAACGCTTAACCGCCGTAATCGTATTTTCATGATTAGTAACCGCTTGCCGTTTGGCGATTTGGCCGATTAAGCGTTCGCCGGTTTTGGAAATCGCGACAATAGACGGGGTTGTTCTCGCCCCTTCTTTGTTTTCAATAATTTTTGGCTGGCCGCCTTCAATGATGGCCATGGCGGAATTGGTGGTGCCGAGATCGATTCCTAAAATTTTTGACATATTTTTTTATTTATTAATTTATCAAATTTATTAATTTTTAATTATTTCCAAGGGATAAATGAAAATAATATGCCTATAATTCCTAAAATAAATAACCATGTAATTAAATCTGAAAAATATTCATTAAATATTTTATGTAAAGTTCCTCTTTCTTTGTCTAATAAGTTATTTAAATCTTTCTCTTCTTTAGCAAATTTCTTTCCCAACTCAATAATAACTTTTGTATGTTCTATATATGTTTTACCTTCTTCCATTGAATTTATAATACGTTGCTTTAATTCCCAAAAATTACCTTTACTAAAATCATGTTTCTTTTTTAAATCATTGTTCTCTTTAGTCAAATTTTTATTAAAATATAATACACCTATTACAGGAATAAAAGATAACAAAACTATACCAATAATATTAAAATAATAAATATAAATATTTGACTTTGATCATTATCCATATTTTCAATTTTAAATTCCAATTTTTCATATTATGTTTACCCGCCCAGCGATAAATCGCCGGGCTCCAAGCCCAAACCCGCTTAAGCGGGTTTTATTTCTAGCCTTGCAATTTATTGCTAGGCTAGCAAAGGCTCGGTATTAAACCCGCTTTTTTTACCCCATCAAATAACCGGGGGGGGCGGGTTTTGTTATTAGCCCGATAATTTATTATCGGGCGTTGTTTAAATAATTATGACGTTCTTCTATATATAACCCTTTTATACTGATAAATCACAGGGCTAGGTATGGAAACCCGCTTAAGCGGGTTTATTTTCTAGCCCCGCCATTTATGGCCGGGCTAGCGGAGTTGGGTCGCATCCTGATTTTAATTTATTGGTCTCTATCTTGAAAATTTATTGCCCGATATTATTGTATTTTTCGCTCTATATTCCCCGCCCAGGCATAAATGCCAGGGCTCAATATCAATCCCGATAAATCGGGATTACCATAATCCTAAACCCAATTTATTGGGTTTTGTTTTAGCCCTGCGATTTATCGCTGGGCTAAAGGGGAAAAGCTTTATCCCTCCTCTCCCCCCTCAACCGGCATATTCTCCAAAACATCAACTAAATGATCACTCGCGTGTTTTTGCTTTTGATTAACAATATATTTAATTACAAACGGAATTCCTTTGGCCGATAAGCTATGCGCGCCATAGCCGTTTTGCCAATAGAATGTTTTTAAATCCGAATTAATATTAATAAAATGCGAAGAACTCCCTTTTATCTTGTGCACGAACTCCGACACGCTTATTTTGGGCGGAATGCTTATCAGCAAATGCAGATGGTCGGCGGTCATATTTATGGCCATAAATGTTCCGCCATTTGCCTTAACTTTCGCGGGAATATACTCTTTTAACAATTTTTCTATTTTCGGCGTTATAGTTTTCTCTCTGTATTTTGTTCCCCAAACTATATGATAATATAGCTTATAAAATGATTGGGGCATATTTTTTATTTAAAACTGTAAACAACAACTTTCGCCGCCTGTATCACTTTCCCGTACAGCTTATACCCTATCTTCATCACTTTCGCTATTTTATTAATCTGCTTTTCATCTTCAGTTTCAACTTTTTCAACCGCCTCGTGTTCGCTAGGATTAAATTCCAAACCGAGCGGATTAATAATTTCCACGCCGTTATCTTTTAAAATACTTTCAAATTGTTTGATTACATGCTTAATGCCTTTTAACCAAGCGTCGTGATTATTTTCATCAGCATGCGCCAATGAAGTTCTTAAATTTTCATACACCGGCAAAATTTCCATCAAGAGCGCGCTATTGGCGAATTTAACGAATTCCGCTTTTTCTTTGGCGGTTTCCTTTTGCAAATTCTGGTAATCCGCGAGCGCGCGCTTCCATTTGTACTCCAAATCTTGAACGACCTCGTTAGTCTTATCTTGTTCTTCTTTATTTTCGTCTTTTGTTTCTTCTTTAGTATCCATAGAATGAATTTTTAATTTTATAATTTTTAATTTTCAAACATGACACGCCACCGTGTTTAAAAATTTATTAATTTGGTCATTGTTTAAAAATTAGAAATTAAAAATTAGAAATTTTATTTAAGATTATTCTTAATATATTCCACCAGCCCCAAACACTGTTCATAATCCATCCGCATCGGCCCAACAATGCCGAACATGCCGCGCTCGCCGTTTTTTTCGTATTTTACCACGACACTGCCGCAAATCGCGCCGAACGGATTTTTGCGGCCGATAAAAATTTGCGGCTTGTTGGTAAGGCCGGAATACATGCCGACGATAATGTCTTCAATGTCGTCAATGATTCGGGAAATATTAAGGATTTGAGGGGCTTCCATAAACTCCGGCTGGGACAACAGATTGGCAATGCCGGTATAATATAAATTATGGTGGTCAACCGCCCAAAAAACCGCCAAGCCCGATTTGGCCGCAAGGGTCTTAGCCGTTTGTTTCAAAAAATCTTCGTTATTTTTTTCGGGCTCAATCCGCATTTCCTGTTTTTTGGCGGATAAAAAATTTTCTACATAAAACTGATAGGCTTTTTCCGTCGGCACCCGTCCGGCTGACGTATGCGGCTGATGGATATATCCTTCCTCTTCCAGTTTTACCAATTCAGCGCGCACCGTCGCCGGACTGTACGGCAGTCTGAATTTTTGCACCAACAAACCGGAGCTGATTGGTTCAGCGGTTTTAATGTATTCTTTGATAATAATTTTTAATAATTTTTGTTGTCTGATATCCATACTATTCAAGCGAGGCGAATGTAATGACATATTATAACATTAGCACTCCTGTGTCAAGAGTGCTAATAACTAAATAAAAAACTGGGCTTTTTTTGCCGCCGAAGGATAAATGTCAATAAAAAAAGCTCCGAGTTTATTAGGAGCTGAAAGCGACTTTTTTAAACAGCCGCCAAAATATAATTAAATAATCAATGCCGCTCCAGACTGTAAAAAAAGCGGCGACCGACATAATGGCGTTTGGATATGAAAATCCAAAAATAACTAAAATTATGGCGGCATACTGGAAAGTCGCCTTCAGTTTCCCCAGATATGTTACCTTGGCGGCTGGCTTTAATTCCGGTTTTCCGTTAATATACATTCTTCCCAAGGTAACGCCTATCTCCCGGATAAAAATCAAGGCGACAAGCCACCACCAAACGCCGTGCTGGATAAGAACAATCAGAGGCAAAAGGACAAGGAGCTTATCGGCAATAGGGTCAAGGAGCTCCCCGGTTTCTGATTGCTGCTTCCATCCGCGGGCGATTTTCCCGTCCAGCCAGTCTGTTATGGCCGCGATAACGTAAAGGTAGCCAGCTTGCGCCATTTTATCGTCCAGCATCAGATAAAGAATTAAAGGTGCGAAGACCATCATTCGCGTGACAGTCAAGAGATTGGGAAAGGTCCATTTTTTCTTGTCTTTTGTTATTGTTGTCAGGAATCCTTGATTTTCCATATCAAACCTCCTTTGGAAAAATATTTGTATGTTAAAATTAGCTGAAAACAATATTAAAGTCAAATACTCCTGCGAAATATCCGCCCAAGGCGGATCCGCCTTGGGCGGACGAATCCCGAGTCCTCGGCACAAATTAATATGGCTGGCTGAAGTACCATTCTAAAACTCTCTTGGCTATAGGCACGGCTGCGTCAGTCGACTCGCCTCCCCCTTCCACTAAAACCGTAATTACCAGCTCCGGATTTTCGTAGGGCGCCCAGCCGGTAAACCAGGAATGCGTTTTCTCCGTACTGGACCACTGGGCGGTTCCGGTCTTGCCCGCCATTGGCACGGAAACGCTTTGCAAGCTCTGGCAGCTGCCGTAAACAACGCAGTCGCGCAGACCTTGCCGCACTGTTTTAATATTTTTCGCGTCAATAAAATCGTGGCGCAGTATTTCCGGCTCTATCTTTCTAACTAGATTGTCATGCTGGTCAAGCAGCTCTTTTACCAGATGCGGCCGGTAAAGCGCGCCGCCGTTGGCGAAAAACATGGTATAGGCCGCTACCTGCAAGGGCGTGGCGCTGATATCGCCCTGCCCGATGGCCAAATGGTAAGTATCGCCGATATACCAGGGCTCCTGTTTCGCCTCATCCTTCCATTCTTTAGAAGGCAAAAAACCGCTTGCCTCGCCCGGCAAATCAATGCCCAGCGGCTTGCCCAGCCCGAAAAGACGGGCATAATCGGTTATTTTTTTCACTCCTAAGCCGCCAACGTACTCTTCAATGCCATTACTATACTGAAGCGTTCCCCCGCCAATATAATAAAAAAAGGTGTTTACCGACCAGGCCAAGGCTTTTCTGACATCAGTTGTTCCGTGCCCGCCGGCTTTCCAATCAGGGAAAAACCAGCTCTTTACTCCGATGCCGCCGACGCTGTTAATGGCAGTATTTTCGTTTATAATATTTTCCTGCAAAGCGGCGGCGGCGACTACCGGCTTAAAAGTAGAACCGGTAGGAAATTCTCCGCTGATTGACCGGTTAAACAAGGGCATATTTTCATCATTAGCCAACTCTTGGTATTTTTCACTGCTTATTTTACCCGCGAAATCATTGCTGTTGAAAGCCGGCAGGCTTACGAGAGCCATAACCTCCCCATTATTTGGATTTATAATCACTGCTGATGATTTTTTTAAATTCACGGCTTTTAACTGCGCTTCAACTTCCTCTTCAAGCTTCTGTTGCAGGCGGCCGTCGATAGCCAGCACCAGGCTGCGCCCGTCCTGTTCCGGCGCTTCATTAATCACCCTTTTTTCTTTGCCTAAAGCGTCCACCTCTATATATTTTTCTCCGTATTCCCCTCTCAGCTCCTCCTCCCATGATTTTTCCAGGCCGGTCTTGCCGAGATGATCAGTAAGGGAATATTTCGGCTTTAACGCCTCATATTCTTCCGGCGTGATTATCCCAGTATATCCCAAAGCATGCGAGAGAGACAGGCTGGGCAGGATATATTCCCTCTTAAAACGCATTTCAACGGAAACTCCGGGCATGCTCTCCACGCTTAATAAAAGCTGCATGGCTTTTGAATATTCAATATTATCGGCGATCACCTGCGGCTGGTATGATTCCAGGGTCTGGCGCTTATTTTTTATAAGCAGATAATCCAGATCTTCCTCGATTTCTTTGCCCAGAATATTCCCTATTGCTTCGGTCATTATTTTTTTATCATACCCGGCGTTTTCATTCGCCAGAATATCCGCCGGCACGACTTGCAAATAAAAGACCGGAGAATTTTTAGCCAAGATGTTATAGTTGCTGTCATAAATAATTCCCCGATCCGATTTTATTTTTTGTTTCCTGATTTGATTATAAGCGGCCAGCTCCCGATAGTAGCCGCCATTATAAAGCTGGAGATAAGCTGTTTTCAAAGATAATAATAAAAAACCGGCCGCGAGCAGGATCGCCAGCAGCTTCAACTTACGCATTGATATGTTGCGCCCGATTTTCTCTCCGGCGGTCTCGGCCTCGCGCTCGCCCATAAACCCTTCTTCTGTCCATCGGAGGCGGTAGCCGGCGGAAAGTTTTGAATCAGCCAAGACACCCTCTCCTATGCCAAAGTGGTTTGCCGCCGCTTTGCTGTATTTTTTTGAATATATCTTCTTCATATTAGCGAACCATTAACCCCGTGAAATACTGCATGGCAATTTCACCGGGTTAAAGGATCGCGAATTGTTTAGATACGTACAAATATACTTCTACTTCCTGATGATAAAGAAAGGTTTTAATTTCTTGCTGAAATAATTAATCAGATGAAATATAATCAAGATAAACAGGGCGTTGAAAAAAAATTTATATCCCAAATTTATTAAATAATCACCGATAAACAAAGTTTCTCCCTTGGTGACAAAATTAATTAAAAAAATCGCGGCGCCCCTGATAAATTCATAGCTGAGGGTAAATATCAATGCTAAAAAAACAAAAGCGTAGGCGGAACGGTTGGTAAAAAATTTGATCAAAGAAAAATAGGTTATGACGGCCGCCGCCAGCAGAGAAACGGCGTGCAGGCCGAAAAGATTAAATGAATATATATCCAGCAAAACGCCGAACAGCAAAGAAATTAGAATTGAGCTTTCCGGGCCGCTTAGTATCAGCGCCAGCACTATGCTGATAATAATAAAATCAAAATAAAAGAAAGGATAAGGCAGGGCGGAAATAAAACTAACCTGGACAACAAAAATTATAACTAAGAAAAAAAATTTTAATATTTTAGGCGGCATTATTATTTATTCATCTAGTTAACGATGATTGAAACTATTGACAGGGTGCTAAGATTCGCTGACGGGTTAATAACGGCGGACTGGAAAAGATTGTTGTTTTCTTTCTCTACCGACTGGACATCTCCGATAATCAATCCTTTGGGGATGGCCGGTTCCAGACCGGACGTGATAATGATATTTCCACTCTGGATCGCCTTTTTCTGGGGAATAAAATCCATTTTTACAGTCAGACCGAGCTCTCCCCTGGCAATTCCGCTAACCTTATCTTCGCCGACTAAGCTGGCGGCGACTTGGCAGCGTTCGTCAGTCAGCAGATAGCCGTGCGACATTTCCCGGTCAACCGAGAAAATCTTTCCCGCTATAATCCCGCTACCGGCAATAATCGCCTGGCCGGCTTTAACGCCGTCCGACTCGCCCTTGTCGATAATTATAATCTGGCTGGACTTCCCCGTTCCTTTCCGGCTGATAATATTAGCCACCATCTTTTGGTACTGGTGGCGGGAGTAAAAATTTATCTGCTCGCGCAAAGCCTTATTTTCATCCTCCAGCACTTTCAGCCTGACATTTTCCGCGGTTAATTTTTCGTTTTCATCCTCCAGCCGCTTATTTATGCCGTTTAAATCACGGCGG
>Ga0210057_1008907_pt1 | contig 11753 bp, 9 predicted proteins | sample CryGeyCG2114_010_2_FD_183968 | JGI IMG/M metagenome (GOLD analysis project Ga0210057, IMG submission 183968) | Groundwater microbial communities from aquifer - Crystal Geyser CG10_big_fil_rev_8/21/14_0.10 (SPAdes) (version 2) | ecosystem: Environmental > Aquatic > Deep subsurface > Groundwater ...
TCATCATCGCAACCGGCGCAAAAGCACTGTGGATGGGGTTAGACAGTGAAACACGTCTTCGGGGGAAGGGAGTTTCTGCATGTGCAACCTGCGACGCCTTCTTTTTTAAAAATAAAATTGTTGCTGTTATTGGGGGGGGAGATAGCGCGCTTGAAGAAGCCCTTACCCTTACCAAATTTGCATCTAAGGTATATATAGTACATAGGAGAGCAGAGTTTAAGGCATCCAAAATAATGCAAAAACGCGTACTTGAACATGAAAAGATAGAGGTAATATGGAATTCAGCCATCGAAGAGATAATAGGAGAGAAGAAAGTTGAAGGAATGAGGATTAAGGTTGTAGGGGTCGGTCGCGACCGACCCGTACAAGAAATCAAATTAAATGGCATTTTCGTAGCAATCGGCCACAGACCGGATACAGACCTCTTCAAAGGACAGATTGAACTTGACCAGAAAGGATATGTGCTCACGACAACGATGTATGCACTCGAAAAGCTCAAAGCTGAAGGTTTAAAGCTCAAAGATATGAAATTTGATGTCGGATATCAGACAATGACATCGGTTGGGGGGGTTTTTGGTGCGGGGGACTGTGTTGACCATGTATATAAGCAGGCCTCAACTGCCGCAGGTATGGGAGTTCAGGCAGCGCTTGATGCGGAACGATATCTTGAAAAAATATAACCGTTATAATCATTATAAATTTTATAACAATTATAAAAATATAAATCCTATGAACGACATGCTGCAGACGGCTCAAAATACCATTATCAAAACAGGCAAAGGGATGGGTTTATCACAAGAAGTTATTGATCGGTTGATACAACCAGACTCAATCCACGAATTTGTCCTCCAAGTGCAGATGGACAACGGGAAAAAGAAGCTTTTGAGCGCATTTAGAATTCAGCACAACGATAACCTTGGTCCTTATAAAGGGGGTATCCGCTTCCATCAGAATGTCAGTCGGGATGAAGTTCAAGCACTCGCAACTCTCATGACGATTAAATGTGCCGTAGCCGGACTTCCGTATGGAGGGGGTAAGGGCGGCATTATTTTCAATCCCAAAGAATACTCAGAAAAAGAACTCGAAAGAATATCAAAAGAATACGCACGTGCGATTTCTCCCATCATCGGACCAGAAGTGGATGTCCCAGCTCCGGACGTGAACACGAACGGACAGATTATGAAGTGGATGATGGATGCGTCAAAGCAGCCGATGGCGACATTTACGGGGAAGCCGGTGAAATATGGGGGAACTTTGGGACGAACTGAGGCAACCGGAAGAGGGGGGGTAATAATTTTAGAATCTTTAATTCTAAAATTAAAATCACAAATCACAAATTTCAAATCACAAATAAATTCAAAATCTCAAACAGGTGCTTTGAGCGTAGCGGTTCAAGGGTTTGGCAATGTGGGATATTATTTCGCAAAAATCGCACAGGAAAGAGGATTTACGATCGTTGCAGTATCGGATTCAAAAGGTGGAATAAGCCAGGTAGGGGCAGGTCGCGACCTGCCCGTACAAATTGATTCATTAGATATTAAAAAGATAATGGAATGTAAAAAAGAAAAGGGAGAAGTTGCTGGTTGTTATTGCGTGGGAGGTGTGTGTGATATGAGTAAAGGTAATAAAATCACAAATGCAGAATTATTAGAACTTCCCGTTGATATTTTGGTTCCCGCAGCGCTTGAAAACGTAATAAACAAGGAAAATATGTACAAGATACAGGCCAAAATAATAATTGAAATGGCCAATGGTCCAATAAGCGAGGAAGCATATAACTATCTCACTGGAAAAGGCGTTCTCATCGTTCCCGATGTGCTTGCAAACAGCGGTGGCGTCGCTGTTTCCTATCTTGAGTGGTATCAGAATATGAAGGGGCAAACATGGAGTGAAAAAAAAGTGAATAAAAAACTACACCACATGATGCGTGATGCATTTGAGGAAATATGGAAGACATATCAAAAACGAAAGACAAGCCTCAAGCAGGCGGCGTTTGAAACGGCAATCGGGAGAATAATCAAGAAAGAATAATTACTAGATCGGAGTCTTTATATTTGTTTGTCATTCCCGCGAACGCGGGAATCTAGAGGACAATTTACCATTTTAAAATTGAAATAAGAGACTGGATCCCCGCCTCCGCGGGGATGACATGACATAAAGGCAATTATGGTATGTGTGTGATTAATTGGTCTTGTCATTTCCAAAATTGGTTTGTACACTTATTAATATATTAAGAGTTTTCAGATTTTTCCCTATGTCCTTCCAAACTATCCGGTCTTACGTTTTATATTTGTTTACTTTTTTGGTTGTTGTTTTTTTTCTTCCTTTTACGCAGGATTTCTTTACCACACCTAAGTGGTATTTGGTTGGTTTTTTTGCCCTTGCCCTCATTTTGTCTTCCGTGGGGGAGTTTTTATTTACAAAAAAAATCACCTGGATTAAAAAAGAATTTGATTCACCCCTTACTTTGTTTTTAGTTGTGGCATCTCTTTCCCTCTTATTTGGATCAGTGAACAAAGTGCAGGCACTATTATCCCCACATTTTGGATTATTGACGTTCGCATTTTTATTCATTATTTACTATTATTTCTCTCGCTCACGCAAAACAATGCCTCATGGCGATATGGTATTTTCATTGTTTTCAGCGGTCTTTAGTCTTACGGTTCTTGCTGAAACGCTTCCCTTCATAACAACTAGACTGCCTGCCGCACTTCAAAAATTCCAAAATGTAACCCTTGCAGGAACAATGCTTGATGCACTTGTGTTCCTCACCTTTGCCTCGGTGGTGTCGCTCGGGAATCTTCTCAAAAAAGAAGATCATACAGCTAAAAATATTAGTTCATTTCTCGGGTTTGTGCTCAGTACATTAACAAGTATTGTTATATTATTCTCGTTAGTGAGAAATAGTGCAAGTTTAGCGCTTCCTTCTTTTGCCCATTCATGGTTTGCCGCAGTGGAAATACTCAAGCTCCCCATGACCGCACTCTTTGGAGTGGGGATAGATAACTTCCAATCGGCATTTGTGAAAGTAAAAGATATTGCCTATAACAGCTCACCCTTATGGCAGATTTCCAGCTTTTCGCTTGCGCGCACTGCCATTTTCCACACAATGACTGAAATGGGGCTCCTTGGATTAGTATCGTTGATCCTCATGCTTTTTCAGCTGATAAAACAAGCGTTTTCAGATGGGGGAACAGTGCAAGCGCGATTGGTATCACTCTATTTTGTCGTTGTTTTTTTCCTCCTTCCTCCTTCTTTTCTTTTGTTTTTCCTCTTGTTTGTATGGATGGGAATGACTGTATCTCATCATACAAGTAAAGAACTCGCAATGGATTTCAGTGAAATTGTTCCTGCCTATGGACTTTTAATAGTGGTAGGCATGGTTATTGTGGGAACTGCATCATTTTTTCTTGGCAAGGCATACATGTCTGAGTATATGTTCCAACAATCACTTTCAACCAATAATCTCAAAAATGTATATGAAAAGATGAGAACTGCTGTGGGGGATAATCCCTATAACGAACGAATTCGCACCAATTTTGTGCAGGTCAATCTTCTAATCGCAAATACGGTAGCAGGACGGGCGAAAAAAGATGAAAAAGGACAGCCAAAACTGTCTGAACAGGATAGACAGACGGTAAGCCAGGCGATTCAAGCCGCAATTGATGAAGCAAAAGCGGTGGTGTCCCTTAATCCAAGTAAAGCAACTAATTGGGAACTCCTTGCATCGGTATATCGAAGCATTACGGGTGTTGTACAAGGGGCCGACACGTGGACGGTGTCCGCATATCAGCGTGCGATTGTACTTGATCCGCAAAACCCTGTCTATCGAGTGGCTTTGGGAGGAGTGTTGTACGGGTTCAAACAATATGATGATTCGTCTCGACTGTTTGAACAAGCGGTATCCCTCAAACCCGATTGGCCTAATGCGCAGTATAACTATGCATGGGCTATGTACCAGAAGGGGGATTATCTGAAAGCGGCTACCGCAATGCAGGCTTGTGTTTCGCTCTTGAATCCCAAAAAAGATGCTGCGGACTATAAAAAAGCATTTGCGGACCTTGAGGAGTTCAAAAAGAAAGTGCCTGTAGAACAGACGAGCCAAACAACCAATACGGAAACCGATCAACAGAAGGAATCATTATCGTTACCACCCACCTCCGCTCCCCAAGTGGAACCGAAGATAAGCCTTCCGAAGACAGCGAGCCCTGAAGCTAAGTAAATTGGTAGGGGCGATTCGTGAATCGCCCATATTTGTACTATTTAGTATAATAGGAGCATGCAAGATATTCCGTTGTTCCTTGTATTCCTTCGGGAGTATATTGTACAAAAAACGCTCGTATCAAGCAAACAATTTGAGGCTATAAAAGATATTATTGTCTCTTTTCTCATCGCAAAACGAGGAAAGTACTCCTCCTCATTTTTGAATAGTTCTCTTATTATATTGGTAGCCATCGCCATTGTAGCAGGCCCCATCATTGCAGAAAACAACCCTTTTTCCTTTACCCAACAGTATGACCAGCAAAATCAATCAAGCGTCGTTTCGTATAATCCATACGAAACCGCTCTCTCTACCGTCATATCTTCAAAACCACGCGATAAAGTAGAAAATTACATTATCAAATCAGGAGATACTCTTGCCTCAATCGGAAAAAAATTTGGCGTGTCAGTTGACACGATTAAGTGGGCGAATGATTTAAAGAGTGACACCATAAAACCAGAACAGACGTTAAAAATACCACCAGTTACTGGTGTTGTGCATACGGTCGTTTCCGGAGAAACGGTTTATTCAATTGCAAAAAAATATAAAACGTCAGCTCAAAATATTGTAAATTTCATCTTCAATGATTTTGCGGATATAGATACGTTTGCGCTGCGCTCAGGGCAACTATTGTATGTTCCTGATGGCGTTATCGAACCGAAGCAACCGAAATACGCAGCGATGGCTCCCCAATATGCAAATGCTATCGCAGGTGTAAGAGGTTCTACTAATTTTATTTGGCCAACAACAGGAATAATCACTCAGTATCCTACGTGGTATCATATGGCATTTGACATAGCCAGCAATGCTCTCCCTCCCGTCATTGCAGCTGACACGGGAACTGTTACGTTTGCCGGATGTATCAATTGGGGATATGGATGTCATGTTGTGATAGACCACGGCAATGGATACTCCACTCTGTATGGGCATATGTCTGTTCTCTCGGTATCGGCTGGGCAGGCAATAAACCAAGGACAACAACTGGGGAATGTTGGCTCAACGGGGCGATCGACTGGGCCCCATCTGCATTTTGAAATCCGCTCAGGAGGGACTCTTCTGAATCCACAAGACTTCCTAAAATAAAATTCAAGTTCTCGACCAAAGGTCGATTGCCCTTTGGGCAACAAATTCAAATTCAAGAGAATATTGTTGTTATGGGGTGGGTAGGGCAGAAGTGCTTGCCACCGGAGCGGCAGCAGTCATCATCGGTTCAATACGCAATGCATTAAACTTAATTCCCTCCGTAACATCCGCATCAGTATAGACGGTTATCTGCATATCTTTTTTGAGTTCGGAAAGGGTCAATTTTTCAGTCTTGGGGGCAGAAGGCGCTCCTCCTAAGGCGATAGTAGTATCATAACCATATCGAGATATTTCTGTATCGGAAGTGAGAGTAATTGTATATTCTTTTTCTTTTGGAGCATTTTGTGGCTGGTCCATAGCAGCAGGATTCGCGAAAGCATCCATTGTTGGTGGTGGAAATGCTTTCATAGTGAGAATGTCAGCATTTATCCGTACGATTTTTCCATTCAAGATATTTATCTGTTGAGGGAGATTAATCATAGTAGCTTCAAATAAAATGCCTTCAAGTGTGCGTAAATCTACTTGGCTCGTTATTGTAATAGAACTTCCCACTCGTATATCTTTAATCGATAACTTCGGTTCAGTCGCGGCGGGGACAGCTTTAAACAGATAAGGAATAAAAAATGGGGGCTGAACTATTTGAGTTTTGCCCGATATCACTACTTTATACATGACAGTCACAGTTTTGGGAGTAGGCATGATCGGTGGTTGGTTTGGCATAACCGTAATTACAATAGAAGCGGTTTGTGGTAAGGTATACCGACTAGAAATTGAAACAACATTTCCCTCAATTTTTTCAACAATTCCGGAAAGAGAAGTCACGGGTTGAGTAATATAGAGGATGTTGGGGGAGACCGATTTACCGTTTAGTCCCTTTTTTTGAGCGTTATCAAAAAACATAAACAGGGTAAGGAGCACGAGGGCAATAAACGCAATACTTACTATTTTTTTCTGGTCCATACTCTGATGATAGGCGTAACAAAATAAGTTGTCAAGACTTATTTAGGGTTCTTTTGGGTTCTTTATCTTATCAAGCATTTGTTTTACCGCGTCGTATTCCTTTTGATTTGTTTTTGAATCCATGTTTGCAAGCGCTATTTCCAGTTCACGTGTCGCATTTTTCATATCATTTTTATTGGCATAGAGTATCCCCAGCTGGTAATGTGCATCGGCCCAGTTTGGTTTCAGTTCAGTCGCCTTTTTTATGGATGCAAACCCTTTCTCCGTTTTTTTCTGCGAAAGAAGAATTTGTCCTATTTGGAAATAATATACGGGGTTATTTGGGTCAAGCTCCATGGCCTTCTTGAGATAGGTCAGAGCTGCTGTTTGAGGGCTATTAGCCTCGGTTTCATTAGGCGCTTGTAATTCTTTAGGAATGAGCATGAATGTTTGTGCCAGCTGAGCCCAATACTCCGCTTTTTTTGGGTTTAAATGTATCGCTATTTGGTTTTCTGTTATTGCAAATTGGATTGCCTCGATAAGCATCTGCTTACTTTCTTTCGTAAAAACGAGAGATTTCGCACTATTTAACTGAGCATTTACATCTGCTGAACCGCTTGCAGCTTTATTTATAATATTTTGTGCAAAGATAAAATGGGTTCGCGCAAAACCAAGATGGTACAGTTCTGCATAGGAATTGTATGAGAGAGCCTTTTTTTGATTGTCATATACTTTGTTAAACTTGTTCTCCTGCATCCCCACGAATGATTGGATATACAAGTAATCAGCAAGATACAAAGAACTTAAATAGCGTATTGTAGAGCCAAAAAAGACACATGCGGTGATTATGAGAATAGCATAGCTGTACAAAGAAAAAGACTGCGAAAGACCAACTACATGTTCTTTGTTCTTTTTTTCCGTTTGGGACACGAGAAAAAAGAGCAAGAAAAAAACTAAAAGAGAGGGTGGAAAAATAATTATGACACATAACAGATAGATTAAGTCTAACTGGAGTGAAAAATGATGCCTTATTTTTTTGGTCAAAGAAAAAAGGAGATATAGAAAAGAGGTAAGTCCAATCATTCCAGTTGTGGATATAATATGGAACAGGGTAGATCTATCTAATGAGGGCGCAGGAAATTGCCACAGACTTGTTTGATTATATGCAATATCTTTTACCTGGGTAAAAACGAAGGAGTAATTATCCATCCCCAAACCGAAGAGAAACGTAAGGAGTGTTTTCACAATCTGTGAAGCAGCCTTAAATGATAAGGAGAAAGAAGGAAATAGCGCTCCTTGTTTTGAAAAAGCGATAGAACTAATTATCAGGGAGAGAGAGATAATGATTAATGTGCATATGTGTACTACTTTTGGCACATCCTCTTTTGAGGAAAATGAACGGACGAGAGATCCCAGGCTATACATGAATGTAAAACCAATGAAAAGGAGTAGATCAAGAGGGATTGCCCCAATTCCTTTCGTCGGTTCCAAAGAAAGAACAATTAAGAGCGAAGAAATAACAAATCCGGACAATGAAAATACCCGTAGGGGCGAGGCGTGACTCGCCCGCATATAATAATACAAAATCCCCAGTGAAATTAACATCAATAATCCAAAAGATGGGTCCAGCAAAGCCTGCATCTTATTGGTGGCGGTCGTGAAAAAAGAGAGAGATACAGCGCTTAAAAACAGGATGACAGGAATATCAAGAGGACTCGTTTGTACAATCAATTTTTTTGAGATGAGAAGTTGTAAGAAAGAGATGATGACGAGTAACAAGGCGCCGAAAGCAAGAATATAGACGATATTTATTTGGACAAGATTTTGAAAAAAGGGGAAAAACATAAAAGGAACAACAAAAACAAGGAGAAATACAATAACGGATTTAATTTTATTCATTCCTTAAATATAGAGAGAATTGGGAGAAATATCAATGACATTTAAAAATATCCACTCCGTCGACGATGAGCTTTTCAGTCTTGATCAGCCCCTAATATTAAATATGTTCCTCAACCAGGTGGATTTTGTTTGTTTTATAATTTTGATCAAAGCTGAATATTCCATCAAACTTGTTTATTTCAATAATCGCCATATTACTGCAGTCCACAAGACTTATATTTTTTGACTGCTGTTTTTTAAAAATTTTAATTGCTTCTTCTTCTATTTCTTTCGTTACCCAAATAGTGGAGAATAAAGTTCCTTTTGCTTTTAACGACTCTATAAATTGCAAGGCGATATCTTTTCCGATCCGTTGACTTATGACCGTTACACTTTCAGCAAATACATAATTTGAAGTATAAAAGGTAACTTTTTTGTCTTGTAATGCATTAAAAATTTGTTCTGCCCTTTTATGATTGCTGTCGTCTTTTTTTATAAGCGCTACAAATGCATCTGAGTCCACGAAAATAGAAAGAGTACTATCCATATAAATAATGATCAAGGTTAGCAGATAAATCAGCAGGACCCTTTGTTGTTCTGATAGCAAGAAGTTTTTTTAAAGCGCTTTTGCCGGATTTATCGATGTTTTTTTCTTCCTTGAGGCCTTTTTTTATAAAAAAACGAATAACTGCAGCCATAGGTTGTTTTTTTTGATTGGCAACAATCATAAGATCATTGTGTTCATCTTCCGGAATATAGATTTGTGTTCGTATCATATATTTGTATTATACATCAACCATATATGTTGTCAATAGTTATTTTTACTTGTTTTTAATTAAATTTTTTAATTCCTCAATCTGCCTTTGCTGTGATTCAACTTTCGCTGACAGTTCATTCAACTTTTTCAAAATATCCACCATCGACGATGAGCTTTTTGGTTAGTTCGGAACAGGTTATCCACTTTTCTTTTAATTTGCATATTGACACTGTGCAATTTAGTAGTAAAATATACAGTATGAAAGTTAAAAGAACGATCGATACTAAAATCAAAGAATTCCTTACCAAAAAGACAACTGATAATATTTTATTTATTTGGGGACCAAGAAGATCGGGTAAAACTACTTTACTCCAAAAGTTTGCAAAAGAAATGAAAGCGCCTATTTTTAATTTTGACTTTATTAGTGATAGGCAAAGGTTTGTTCCTACAGAAGATAGTCTTCGTAAACTAGCACAAGAAAATGAAATTATTTTCATTGATGAAATTCAAAACTATCCAGCAGCAACCGTTCCTATAAAAATTCTTAATGATGTGTATAAAATTAAAGTTGTTGCGACTGGGTCAAGCGAACTCAGGCAAAAAGCCGGAGAAGATTTTGACACTATGGCTGGAAGATTTCAAGAAATATACTGCTTACCGTTATCAACCAAGGAAATTTATAATCATGAGCATGTGAATATCCACGACAAAGGATTATTTGAAAGAAATTTAGTAAAAAATTTATCGATGTTTGGTGCGTATCCAGAAGTCTATCTATCAAAAAGTAGCGAGTCATATAAGATTAAAAGACTGGAAAAAATAATAGAGACGTATGTCTTAAAAGACATTATAGATATTTATAATCTCAAAAATATTAAATTAGCAAAAGATATCTTAACAAAAGTTGCTTTACAGCTGGGAAGTGAGGTTTCGGTGAGGGAGATTGCAAATAGTTTACAAGCAAATATGGGCACGGTAACAAGTTACATTGAAATTTTTATTAAAAACTATATTTTAATACCCTTGCCGTCATTTAAAACAAACGCAAGAAAAGCAGTATCTGAAAATAGAAAATTATATTTTTATGATTTAGGTATAAGAAATGCATTGATTAAGGATTTTAGAGAGATCGAACTAAGACCTGATGCAGGGGGGCTTTGGGAAAATCTAGTTGTAATTGAATTTGAAAAAATGAAAAAGATAAATGGTTTATTACAAACACACTATTTTTATAGAGAATATGGAGGTAAAGAAGTAGATTTTATTATCGAAGATTACAAGAAAAATTATACCTGTGTAGAAATTAAAAAGAGTAAAGGAAAAATACGTACGATTTTCCCTCTACCTCATAAGTCAAAAGTTATCACAAAAGATAACTTTGTTGAAGAATTTGTATGAACAAAATATACATAAATAATAAACCTATTTTGCCTACTCCTGACTTCTATCATTTAGTGTCCCAAGAATATAAATTTTTCTAGCTATGCACAATGTTTTTTTGTTTTTGTGTCATCCCCTCACCCTAAAGGGTACAGGCTCCGGAGGAGATCCAGACTAAAATTACATTTTAAGATGTACTAAAATTTATTCTCCCATTTTTTCATTTATTGGTAGTATTGGTCGGATTTATAGTATTGGTAGTATATAAAGTCGGATTATTTCTTGAGCTCTTCTATCGTCCTTTTTAATCCATCAATCTACTCCCCCCCACCCCGTCGACGATGGGGTTTGGTTTAAACTGGTACTTGAAATAGGGAATAAAACGTTGTAAACTGGTACTATGTTTGAACGAAATCTTGAGAAAGAGCTCAAAACGTGGAAGGATAGCCCAATTCGCAAGGTATTGATAGTGAGGGGAGCACGGCAAGTGGGGAAAACAAGTGTGATCCGGAAGTTTGGCCTTGCACATTTTGACCAATTGGTAGAAATAAATTTGGAACAAAGAGAACAACGTCAGTGGTTTGATGGAGTTCTCAGTATAGATGATTTCGCAACACGTGTTGAGTTATATATGAAAAAAGAGCTCAAAGATCAGCATACATTATTATTTATCGATGAAGTGCAGGAATCATCAAGAGTATTAGAATTATTGCGGTTTTTTGCGGAAGAGCGGCCAAGACTTCATGTAATCGTAGCGGGGTCACTACTGGAGGTAAAAATGACAAGAAAGTGGAGAGTCCCCGTGGGGAGGGTAGAATATATGTACTTGTATCCTTTGACATTTTTTGAATATCTTACGGCAACTGGTCAATCCCAGTGGAGGAGTTATGCAGAGAAATTAAAAATAGGAGAAAAAATCATTGGAAGCGAGAAATTAAAAAAAATATTTTTAGAATATATGCTGGTAGGGGGACTTCCAGAAGCAGTTGACAGTATCGTCAAAAGGCAAGGCATCGGTGCGGTCAAAGAAATCCAGGAACGACTGCAAAGCGCCTATGGCGATGATATTAGTAACTATGCCCGCGATGCAGAAAAGAAATATTTAGAGTTGGCGATGATGGCGGCACCTAAATTAGCAGGCGGACTGTTTAAGTACGAAAATATGGGAGAGAGCGGTTATCGAGGGAGAGAGGTTCGGGAGGCGGTGGACACATTAGAGAGAATAATGCTCCTTACGCAAGTGAATGCCATCAACACCACAACAGTACCGCTATTTCCCAAACCAAAAAGGGCAAAAAAGATGATATGGTTAGATATAGGATTGGTAAATTTGGCCAATAAATCACACGAGACAGTTTTTGAGGGTACGTATCAGGGGAGATTGATGGAGCAGGTGGTAGGACAAACGTTAGTTGCAGGGGGAGTGAGAAAAAAAACAGAGGTTTATTATTGGGC
>Ga0210057_1008908_pt1 | contig 11752 bp, 10 predicted proteins | sample CryGeyCG2114_010_2_FD_183968 | JGI IMG/M metagenome (GOLD analysis project Ga0210057, IMG submission 183968) | Groundwater microbial communities from aquifer - Crystal Geyser CG10_big_fil_rev_8/21/14_0.10 (SPAdes) (version 2) | ecosystem: Environmental > Aquatic > Deep subsurface > Groundwater ...
TCAGGGAAACAGACAAGTCATATGATCCTATAATTCACATTTGCTCATCATCAGAAGTTTATGGTCAGGTGAAAAAAGATGAAGTTCCAATCACAGAATTAAATCCACTTAGGCCTGCAAGTCCATACGCAGTCAGCAAAGTTGGTGAAGATTATATTGCACTTCAGTACTTTTTGTCGTACGGATTGAAGGTAATCAGAACAAGAATGTTTACACACACGGGCCCACGCCGAGGGAGTGTCTTCGCAGAATCAGCATTTGCAAAGCAGATTGCAGAAATTGAGCTTGGAATAAAAAAAGACAGCATAGTTTATGTTGGCAATCTTGACTCAGTAAGGACATTTGCAGATGTAAGAGATGCAGTAAAGGCATATTGGATGCTTACACAGAAATGCACTCCTGGAGAAGCTTATAATATCGGCGGAAACAGGACAATGACAGTCGGAGAAATGCTCAATTACCTCATAAGCATTTCAACAAAGAAAGATGAAATAAAAGTAAAAGTCAACGAATCTTTATTAAGGCCGTCTGATGTAACTCTCCAGATTCCAAGCATTGAAAAGTTTGTAAAAGAAACAGGCTGGAAGCCTGAAATTCCTTTCGAAACAACAATGAAAGATTTGCTTGATTATTGGAGAAAAACTTTATCAGCAAAGCAGAAAATATCAGCCAGTCAGCAATAAAGCTCTAAAAGCAATTAAACTTTCACAATCCAAATGGCAAAACTAAAGCTGTCAATAAAGAATTATGAGATAATAATTGTTGCAGTTTTATTTCTTACTTCATTCTGGTTGTGGACTCTGCCACTTCAATCAAGCAATGTTCCATTCGGTGAAGGTGATGCAGCATGGCAGTTTGCAGCAGCCGATCAGATGTACATGCAGAACCATGCAAGCTTTAGAATCCCTTCTTATCTTGGTAATTGGTATTATGGATTCAACACAATTCTCGGTCCAAATGCAATTGAATATCCACCACCATATCCCTTAAACATTGCACTATCTCAAATTTTTGGAGGAGACAGATTTGTTTCAGCATATATTATGTTTGCGCTGTTGGATATGCTGGCATCAATATCTTTATTTCTTTTAATAAGAAAACTTTATGGTATTCTCCAAGGATTTCTTGCAGGATTTGCAATGGTATTTTCTATGAGGGATATCATGTTGTATCTATTAGGGCAGAGAGGAAGCGTTATTTCATTTACATTTATTCCCATTGCATTATATTCATTTTACATGTATATAACAACTCCCGATTCAGATAAAAAAAAGAATGTTTACCTTTTTACAACAATTCTTGTTATTGCAAGTCAGTATGTTTTTCACATTCAGGGAACAATAGTAAGTGTTGGTGTAATAATTTTGTTCTCTTTGTTCATGTGGTTGAAAAACAAAAAATTTCCCTTGACAATAAACTCACTAAAAAATAACTGGAAATTATATTCAATTTTAGTATTATTACTCCTTATCTTTACAATGCCCTTCCTACTTATTTATTTTGGTGCACAAGTAACTAATCCAGTTCATATCAACAATGTTAGCAGACTTTTTTCATGGTATAAAGTTAGTGATCAGCCGGGATATACACAAGGAAATGTTGCCGGATATCCCCTGATATACTTTTCATTTTCACAAATATACAATTATTGGTATCTTCCATTCCTGATAATGGGTATAATCCTCCTTCTTATCAGAAGAGAGCCAAAAGATTTGCTTATGCTCTCATGGGTCATAGGGGTTTACATCCTTATTCATTTGGATGTTACCGGGTATTTCAGTGTTCAAAGGTCGGCAAGAATGCTTCTTGCTGAAACAGCACTGTTTTACAGTTTAATAACAATCGGTATTGCAGGATTGCCTTCTTTGCTTTCAAATTTTTACAAAATTAAAGAATCTTCTATAAAGACAATAAAATATCTTCTTGCAGCAATATTCATTATTTTCCTTGTTTTTGCAAATGGAAAAGCTGCTTATTCAACTCTTAATGGAGCATACAGTCCAATACTCAGATTAAATCCTTATCAAATGCAAGTTTCTGATTGGATGGCTTCAAATCTTCCTGAAAATGCAATTGTAATTGCAAAGGGTACTATTACATATCCAAAAATAAGATTCATGCTTGCAATTTCCCAAAGATATGTCACAAATCAAGCTCAAAATCTTTTGGATTTAGATGTGATAACACAAAATGATATTTATTATATGCTTGATTATTCAGACCTTGTCTTGCTTGGTCAACAGGATACAATAAATTCTCAACTTGAATGGGAAAAATTAAATTTTCAGAACAGTACACTTATTTACAATCAAAATAATATTCACATTTGGCATGGAAATATAACGGTGTTTACAAATGGACAATAAAGGTAAAAACTCATCAGAAAAAAGCGTTTTTTCAGATTATGCATTGCTTGCTTTTTCAGCAGCCCTGCTCATACTTTCAATTTATCTTTTTGGATTAACAGGCTTTAAGACAATTGGATTTTGGCTCATTTTTTACATAATCCCTTCATACTTTATTTTAAAATATTTTGGGCTTGACAGCCTTGAATCCTTTGTATTTTCAGTTTTCATAACAGCAGGAATTTTGCCTGCTTTGGTTTTTTTCCTTAATCTTGTTATCCCATCACTTGTAATCTCAGCTATAATAATATTTGTTGTAGAGATTTCAGCTGTAATTTTGTTATACAGAAATAAATTCTTTTGAATTTTTTGCCAATCTATACCTATTACTTACTTTCTCACTATCTCTTATTATTTTTTAAAAAAGGCAAGAACTTTACTAAAAGAGAAAATATTATCACTATTTCAGGCACAATCATCCAGTGATAAATTATATTAACTCCTGTAATACCTAACAAATATGAAATAAATGCTGTTGTGCCTATACCTATTACGTTGCCTAATATAAACCTTATTTTGAAGTCAAATACACTTGTAAAATTAAGCATTATGGCATAACCAGGAAGTGTATAAAGCCAGTAAAACGACGATGTTATTTTGATTATGTTTAATATATCTTCCTTGTAAAATGCTACCTTAAAAATTATTATAATTGCAGCAAAAATTGCTGCAAGGTATGCAATCTCAGATATAAAAAATTCTCCTTTTTCTAGATTTCTATCGTTTTTTCCCCTACTCGTTGCTGCCAAGGCAATCATCTCCTGGTTTGTTGTTTTTTAATATTGTAAGAAATGGATTATCGTAAGCTATGGCAAACCATTTGTTTTTTAATGCAGTTTCCTTAAAAACATTATTAAAATTTGTTATAACAACAGGTACGTTTGAATATTTATCAATTACATAATAATCAAAAGAGCATATATCTTGTTTTCTATTAAGTACAAATGTCCTAAAATGCTCCATATTTTGTCCTGAGCTGTCATACCCTTCCTGGCTATTTAACAAGCCTTCAAAATTTAGGGGGCCTTTTTGATATATAAATATGCTCGATATCGGTTCTATCATCTGGTATCGTTCCAGTTTTCCCGAGGAAACTTGTTTTTGTACTTCATCAGTATACACGAAAAAAGGTCTTCTCTTTATGTATTGCAGCATGTTTGTTTGCGTATAACTGTCACCATAAAGAAAAAGTACATTTGAATCATTTGGAGTTTCGCTTTGAATCCATTTAAATCCATCCCATATGTACTTATTGAATAATCCTTCCTTTGCCGGATAAGGTTGGTACAATGTTCCATAAATAATCCCTGTGATAATAAGAAACAATACAAATACTCCCATTTCATTTAACTTGAAATTTTTATTTGCGCTCTTAAATAAAGACACCCCAAAATAAATAGCATAGCCTATAAAAAATGCAGCAAAAATTGGCATAAGGAACATTCTAGAATGGTAAGATATTCCCAAACTTCCTCCAAGATATGTTATATAGTTAAATCCTATTATTGTAATCCCTGCAAGCACTGGAAAAAAATATTTTTTTAATGAAAAAATTGAAAGAACAATACCTATTATAACAACAGCCAATATGAGGTTTCCAAAATTGGAAAGATCTGTTCCATAAAATTCCATGGGTATTTTTATAAAATCAATAAATGGTCTTCCAGTTCCTCCAATTGCTTTTATTATATTTGCAAAATAAAGCATATAATACCCAGAAACCAATATTACAATTCCCCCCATAAAAACAATTTTTTTGATAAATTCTTTGTCAATTTTTTTATTAATGAATTCATAAACGAAATAAGCAGAAAAAAAGCAGAATGCAATAAGTGCATCCATTGCTCTATGATATATCATCGCTATAAGTATGAGTGAACACAATAACCAAACATTTTTCTCATCAAAGTAACTGACAAAAAAGAAAAACGCTGCAAGAAATACAACACCTGTTGAGTACCCCCAGATACCTGCAGCAGAGCCCACCATGAATTTTCCAAGGTAAATGTAGAGCATAAATGGAAGTGAAAGAAGCGCCATGTTTTTGCTGTATTTTCTTATCAAGAGATAAATCACAAAAACTACAAGGTTTGTCATTGCAAAAATCATAAAATAAAGTGAATCAAAAATGCTGAACCCCGAAAGAATTGAAATATTTGCGACAATGTGGGAAAGTAGTGGGAAATACCACGTTACTGTGTTTGAAATTCCCTGATTTAAATAAGGAGCAAGATAACGATAGTTTCCCGTATCTATTAAACTATCTACAAAAAATGCTCTTTCAAGACTATCAGATGCTCTGAACCCAAATGGGTAATCATGTACTATCTTGTTGTCAGAAAGATTCGCATAACCCGTCCAGTTAAGAGATAAAAAAACTATAACAAGCGCTATAACTTCAAAGTTAATTTTTAGCTTCATTTTTTCACCAATTTACAATGCACAGTTTTAATTACTGCTTTCATAAATATGTTTGCATTATTTTTTGCAGATTGCAGTTATCTCAGCAGAGAAGATTTTTTTGATAAATGGTAACGAAAGTAAACGATATATCACTCTTATCCCCCGGCTGTCAACATGTCTTGTAAAAGGCACGAGTTTTATTTCAACTTTGAATCCTGCATCCTCGAGCATTTTTTTCAGAGTTCGGGGATTTTGTTCATTGATATGGCCCTCTTTGTTATACTCTTGACCTTCCTCAGGATCTTTGGGTAAAAATTTTCTATTTCTCCAATTTGGTTTTGTATTTATCAATTCCACAATCTTCGAGCTGAAAGGTCTCAATATTGGATACACAATCCTTACTATTGGATATCCATGCTTATAAAAATCAGTGTTGGGAGTTGTGTGTACTATCAATATACCATCTTTTTTCAGAAATTTTCTTATTTTTTTGTAAACTATTTTTAGTTCCCAATCGTAAAGGTGTTCAACTACATCCAGCATGAACACCTTATCAATACTATTTGCAGGAAACTGCAATTTCTTAGAATCTGCTTTCGTAAATTTCATTCTTTTTCTGATTTCTGGTTTAAATGTTTTTTTTATTTCGTTACATATTTTTATCGAATCAGAAGAATAATCAATTCCTATTCCCTGGGCACCATCAATAGCTGCCTGAGCTACAATTTCACCCCTTCCGCAGCCTATGTCAAGCACTTTATTTCCTTTCTTAATAAAAGCAAGGTTATAATGCCTTCTGAGTCTTGTGCTGAGTTGTCTGCCTTTTCCTTTGTTGAAAATTTTTCCGCCTTCATTTATGGTCATATAATATTTTTTAGAATATAATTTGCTGTCAACAGCTTCCTTATTCTTTTTTTTACTCATCTTAATCAGTCATCCTAAATCTTATTATTGCAATCAAAACCTTTATTCCATCTCTAAAAAATCTTATCTTTTTCCCCTCTTTTCTGCTTCTTGAAATATAATGCACCGGAACTTCAATAACTTTATTCCCTTCCTTCACTAGCTTTGCAGTCAGTTCCCAGTCAAAATCGAATCCTCTTGTTTTGAATTTTTTACCCTGTATTAATTCTCTTCTAAAAAGTTTGTACATCGTAGCAGGATCAGTCATCTTCGTTCCATAAAGAACATTGAAAAGTGTTGTATAAATGACATGGCCCATGTTTAATAGATGTGCAAAGAGCTGATCTTTCTTATAGCTCCTTATTTTCCACTTTTGCATTCCTAAATGCCTTGAGCCGAACACGACTTTTGCATTTTGTTTTATAAACGGTTCAATAAGTCTTGGGTATTCATTGACATCATACTCCAAATCCCCATCTTGAATAATTATTATATCAGAAGTTACAAGTTTTAGACCTTTTATAACGGCCTCTCCTTTACCCTCTGGTTTCTTCTCATAAATCACCCTGGTGTCCTTTCTTTTTTCTGAAAACTTTTTAACAATCTCTTTTGTACCATCAATAGAATTACTCTCAATAATTATAATCTCTTTTTTTAATGGTATTTTAACTTTATCCACTTTTTCCAAAAGTATTTTTGCTGTTCTTTCTTCGTTGTAAAGTGGTATTATGATAGATATACTTTTCGTAATCATTGTTATTATTGCATTCAAGCTATTTTAAAAACGTTTCTATTGGACTATGCACCATTCAATTATTTTATATTCTGCCTTAACTGTTAAATCCAATTAAAATTATTAAAATCTAAAATAGATAAACTGCGTGGGAGCTCCAGTGTTAAAAAGATAAAGCAAAAGAATCATACCTGCAATATAAACTAACCAATAACCAATCTTTAGTTTACTCAATTTTTCAACAATATCCTGATGAAAATAAGTGTATACATGCAAGACAATGAAAGTAGCTATAAAAATGAACGACATCTCAAATTTGCTTATAATAGTAGATGTAGTTGCAAGCCATGCAGTAAAATCAAGTATTACAAATTTCTTCATAACATACATAAGGTAATCTGTATTCGATACCCTAAAAATCAGCCATCCAAAAAATACAAAATACTGTGTTATAAGTATAGAAACAAGAGTCGAATATTTCTTGAAAATATTAAATACATTTGTAACACCTATTGCCTTAAAGAATTTGTGCATGGCAAGTATAAATCCATGATACACCCCCCAAATAAGGAAATTCCAGTTTGCACCATGCCATAATCCTCCCAACGTCATTGTTATCATAAGGTTAATGTATGTTCTTTTAGTTCCTTTTCTGTTGCCCCCGAGAGGGATGTAAAGATAATCTCTAAGCCAGTTTGAAAGAGAAATGTGCCATTTTCTCCAGAATATTGTCACATTTTCTGCAAAATATGGTTTATCGAAATTCAGGAGCAACTTTAATCCCATAATCCTCGCAAGTCCTATTGCAATATCAGAATACCCTGAAAAATCACAATAAATCTGTATTCCAAACGCAAGTGTTGCAAGAATAACAGGAATCGAACCAGGATAAGAGTGCGGATCACTAAAAAAATAATTTGCAAATACGGCTATATTATCTGCAAATACTACTTTTTTTATTAGGCCCCATGCCACTAAAGTCAATCCGGCTTTGGCATTTTCAGGCGTTATTTTTATTTTTTTGTTAAGTTGATAAAGAAAGTCCTTTGCTCTCACAATTGGTCCTGCAACAAGCTGTGGAAAAAATGCAACATAAAGTGAAAATTTGAGAAGGGATTCTTCTGCCTTCAAATACCCCCAGTAAACATCCAAAATATAACTTACTTTCTGAAATGTATAAAAAGAAATTCCTATTGGCAGCACTATACTAAGTGTACTCATTGAAGGAGCAATTGAAAAATTAGACAAAAACAGATTTATGCTTTCTATGAAAAAATTGGTGTACTTAAAATATCCAAGAACACCTAAATTTACAATAAGGCTCAGTATAAGATAAAACTTTTTCCCCCCTTTTGTTAGCGAGGATGTAATTGCCTTTGCAATGTAATAATCTGCCAATATTGATAGTAAAAGTATAAGCAGTATCGAACCGCTTGAATACCAGTAGAAAAAGCAACTTGCAACCAAAAGAAAAAAATACTGATAATCTTTATTTCTTATCAGCATAACTCCTATAAATACTATAATCGCAAAATACAAAAACGCAATACTGTTAAATAATATTTCAATCACCTTTTTGCTTATACAATCTGATTATTTTTTTCTGTAATATTTTTCCCCTTCATTTTTTTATAAATTGCATCCGCTGCAATTTCATTCCCAAATTTGTTTGTATGAAGTTCATCAAGAGTAAGTTGTGGTAACTCATACTTTTTATAATAATCCAAAAGGTCTACAACATAAAACCCCTCTTTTTCAGCTTCCTGTTCAACCATTATGTGGATACTCTCCCATTTGTAATTGCTCATATTTTCCATAAGGGGAAAAATTACAACAACAATAGGTATGTTGTTCTGTTTCGATACCTTCGATATATCTGAGAATCCATTGACTACATTTTCCCACTTTCTTTTGCTTCCATAAAGTATTTTATAATAATCAAAAATGCTAAAATATACATCACTCATTTTTCCAAGTATAAATGTGGACATCTTGGAGCTAAAAATAAATTTATTTACCATGCAACTGACTTTTATGTCTGTTCCATAAAGAAAACAACTTCCATTCGTCTTTTCTGCAAGATAAGGGTTCGGTGATATTACCGGATCATCAAGAGTATACCCTAGAATTATCATATCAGGGCGATATTCCATAACTTTTGTTTTTATCAATTCTGCTTCTTCCGTTGTTCCATATCCTAATATGCCAAAATTTATGACCTCATATTTTTTAAATTTTTCTTGGTTACTATCATTGTTTAGTTTATTTTCAAGTATTTTGGGATAAGAATCACTTGCATTTAGCAAAAAGCCAAATGTTGTAGAATCCCCCACAGCAGCTATTCTAAATGTTCCAGATTCTTTTTCATAATTGTAAAATTTATCTCTGAGGCCTTCAGAATTTATTGTAATATCAGTTCCATGATAAATAATAAAGGTATTTGGCTTGTGTTCATAAAGAAGAATGCTGTCATTTGAGGGCTGTGTCAGACTATAATAATAATCAAATCCTTCTCTTGCTATGCCCTCACTTGTTATGTTTTGATATTTTTGAGGTGGGGGGATTATAGTAAAAAAAAGCACTATTGCCAAAACAATTATCATGCTGTCAAATACAACTGTTTTTATCCATTCTTTTTTCAAAGACATAATCAAACAACAAAATGCTTATTTATAAATCTTATCGACATAAATTTATTGTGTGTTGAAACGCCAGTTCTTTCACTGTTCTTTTTTATTCTCCAGACATTTATTTATGTTCTTTATATATCACATATATTTGTCAATAAACTTTTGGTTAGGGAAGAAAACGAAAAATAACGCTATAATTACAGCAGATATGGTGACAATGGTACTGAAGTAAAATTTATCCGGCGCATAAGAAAATTCCATTTTTCCAGATTCACCATTAAGTCTAACTGCACTATTCATTCCATTAGCGTTTAATATCTCTTCATTGTTTCCGTTAAACTGGGATTTCCATCCTTTAAAATAATAAAATTTGTCTGCAAGCACAAGAAATCCATTCTGGTTTTCTATATCCATCTTGATTTTATTTGGGGAGTACATAGTAACTTTTGGAACAGTTATCCCTTCATCTTTCAGGTTTTTTGTATAATTGACTATGGTTTCCGGAGAAACGCTTGTTTCACCTTTTGTAACATCAGGGATAAGAACTCCTTTATTATTTACATACTCTCTAAGTGTTGGAATATCATCTTGGGTTATGCTTCCACTCCCCAAAATAACCATGTCATAATCTTCTAGTTCACTTAATCTATAATCAGATATTTTCTCTTTCCCAACTATTATAACAACATTGCTGCTGTTTACTTCGGGATTCATAGTGAGTAAAAATGACAGTTTTTTAGTATCATCACTCCTTCCAACAAGGAGCATTGCATGTTTAACTATATAATATCTTGGAAGATACATCTCATTTCTGTAAAGATAAGGCCCATAGAACCACTTCGTCCAGTCTCCTTTTTCACAAACATCACAAGGACCAAATTTCTTTTCAAGAACAAATCCAGGAATCGAAATCTCTTTTGTTGAAGTAATATACTTTACATTGGAAAGTCCCAGTATCTTTGCAGGGTTTTGCATTCTTGCAAGGTAACTATTGAGTGTATAATCATCAATCCAAAAAGCCCCTCCTCCTCCATAATGTTCAATCCCATACCTGGAGTAATAACCAACTGCATAATAAGAAATGATATCATTGACGTCAAATGTATAAATTCTAAATAATTTGTTTGCTAGTGTGGAGTTTTGATTCTGCATTTCATTCTGCAGATAATGTGCCAGTTGATTTTCATCAAGTTGTGCTTTTACATCTGTTGATTGAATGATTTTTTCAGAATATAAAACATTTGCAAAAAGAAGCAAGGTTACAAAAATGAAAATTGAAAGTTCTTTTTTTCTTGCATCAACTATTCCTATAATTTTTTTCCTGATTATTCTTTCAGATAATGCAGAGAATCCCCACCCAGAAAGAGTTGACATTGCAAACACAAAAAGTATTATTGCCCTTTGGATATTCCTCATTTTGTTAAATACGGGGGCATAATTGTAAAAAATCCAGCCAAGACCCAGATTAAACGCAAGAAGTAACCCCATAATTGCAAGGCCAATGAAAAAAATTACATTTCTGTTTTTTATTTTTTTAAGTGAATAAAAAGCAAGTGCAGCTCCAAGTATCCCAACACCAATAAAAAGAGCCCCATGTGCTAAGGGGAAAAGATTATTCCCTGATAAATACATCTCAGAACCTACAAATTCACTGTATGCAACACCTCCTGCTCTATTGGTCATACTTACTAATTCGAGGTCAGGAATAAGCTTAACAGCGCTTATGAGAAAAGAGAAAACCGCCAGAATTGCAAAGAGTATTGCATTTCTTATCGCCTTTTTTCTTTTTCATTTTTCGATATCAATGAGATTACAGTGTTAAATAAAATATAGAATCCTATAATCGTAAAAGTATACGCAAGTATTATTATCCCGCCGGACATAACCTGGCACGCAAGAAGCAATGATGCCAGCATTGCATTCCTCATAAATTTTTCATTTTTTACAGCTTTTAAAGTAAACAGAAATATCAAAGGCAGAAGCATATATGGTTCTGTTATACTTGGATTTCCGCCGGTTATAAAAGCGATAATATAATCATTGAAAACAAATACAAATGCAGCAATCCCCGCAGCAAATTCATTTTTTATCAAATATTTTGCAAGAAAAAACATTCCTGCAGCTCCAATTATCATATAAGCTACAAGTGAAAGATTTATTGCAAGTATCACATTCTGCAGTATTATTGAGAAGAAAAATGTCAAATTAAGAAAAAATGTTTCAGGGTATGCATACAAAGGCATCCCAGCGTACCATGTCTGCGTCCAAAAAGGAAGTGTATGATACTGGTAAAAATCAACTAAATAATTCTGGGCTATCATTTGTTGAAGCTCAACATAATGTCCGCCACCAGGATTAAGATGAGTTGCACTTATAATGTTTTTTGAAAAAAATAATATAAAAACTGAAATGAATCCAATAATCAAAAGATTTTTTTTCCATTCACTCGTTTTTATTTTTTCAGAGATATCTTTTACTGCCATCTTTCTCCTGCCATAATCCGAGAGCCTCATGGGTCCAGCTGAATGTTCCTTTTTTCTCATTCACAAGTTTTTCAGCAATAGAAATAAATTTCTGCCCGACATTTTCTCCATAAAGCGGTTTCTGTGTCTTTGCAAGCTTCCTAAGCTCCGAATTGCTTATTGCATACATAACAGAATCTGCAAGGAAATCTCCCG
>Ga0210057_1008909_pt1 | contig 11751 bp, 12 predicted proteins | sample CryGeyCG2114_010_2_FD_183968 | JGI IMG/M metagenome (GOLD analysis project Ga0210057, IMG submission 183968) | Groundwater microbial communities from aquifer - Crystal Geyser CG10_big_fil_rev_8/21/14_0.10 (SPAdes) (version 2) | ecosystem: Environmental > Aquatic > Deep subsurface > Groundwater ...
CCATGATCTCAACTGCCGGCCCCAGGGCGTAAGGGAAGATTTTTTGGATTTGGAAAATAACCGGGACAGTATTGATAAATTGCCGGGTGTAAAAGACCACCGGATTGCCCTCGCCGACGCCGGTTTCATAGTTCATGGAGCCGCGAAAAGCCTGGTAATCCAAAACCGCGTAGGGAAAAACTAAAAAGAAAATCAACCCCATCACGAGCAAGGGCAAAACGACCAGTTTAATCGAGTAAAGTATTAATTTTTTCGGTTGTTTAAATAGTCGGAGCAGATTTTGGGAGGGAATGATTAAGATTGGCAAAAGAAAGGCGGCGACAACTTTAGTGGCCAAGGCCAGTCCCAATGCTCCGGCCGCTAGGTAAAGAAATTTTAATTTTTTCTGTTCGTGCCAAGTTAAAACCAAATAAAGGGTGGTGAGTAGCCAAAAAGTGAGGATTGATTCTGGAGTGGCAAAATGGGCTTGTTGAATTAAGCCTGGGGTTAGGGTCGTCAGTAGCGCGGCTAGACATGGTCCCCAATTATTCTTGACTAATTTTTGGGTAATTAGGAAAACTACGGCGATGGTGAGGGTGGAAAAAAGGGCCGAATAAAACCGTCCGAGCAGAATCGGGTCAAGATTAAAAATTTTTAGATGCAGGGCAGCCAGAGCTAGTTTAGTAAAATAAATAAGGTAAACGGTGAAAGAGCCATAAGTGAAAAGGTGGGGGTTCATTTGAGAAGGGAAAGAAAGCCGGCTAACGGCGCCGGCAATATGATATTCGTCCGGATGGAAAAAATTACCCTCGCCCCAATCGAGTTTATAAAAACGTAAAACAGCGCCGAGGAAAAGAATGCCTAAAAGCCAGAACTTCTTAGGCCACATAAATAATGAAGATGATGATTAGTCCCCAGCTGATAAGGGCGACCGACAAAGGAAGATCGCTGACTAAAAGTTTTTCCGGTTTTTCGCCCGCCTGTTTTTCATAAATAAGCTGAGCATAGCGCATGATGCCAAAAATAACAAAGGGGATGGTGGCCACCATGAACCATTTACGGCCCAAGGCCTGAGGAAAATTGATTAGAAGAAATTCGGTCAGAAATCTTTTGAATTGGGGTGGTTCGGTAAAGAAAGTAAAAAGAGCGTAGCAAATCACGCTGGCGGTGGCAAAAGTGGAGGTGTAAAAATCCAGCAATTGCTGGCGGTAGCCCAAAAGCGCCGGCCGGGTTTTGGTGCCCTCCGAGACCAGCTCCGAGCGTCTTTTACCGGCGGCGATAAATAATGACAGGAAAATGACCGTCATCATCAGCCAAACCGGCAGGTGAAAACCGGTCAGGGCTTCGCCGGCAAAGGTTCTGATAATAAAGGAGCTGGCAATCGCTAAAATATCAAAGACGGCAAATTTTTTCAGTCCGGAGGAGTAGGCCAAATGCAGCCCCAGAAAGATCAAGCCCAGCAGAAATAAGCCATAATTTAAAAGCAGGCTAAGAACCAAGGCTCCCAAAGACAGCAAAATAGCGGCTTGGAGAGCGATTTCTGGACTCAGGTCGCCGCTGGCAATCGGCCGGTATTTTTTGAGCGGATGGAGCCGGTCATATTTGGCGTCGATAATATCGTTAATCAAATAGGAGGCAGAGGACAAAAGTGAAAAAACAATAAAACCGTAAAGACTGATGGTAAATAAATCCGGGTTGAACAACTCGCCGTTAAAAATAATCGCCGCAAAAACCAGGCTGTTTTTGATCCATTGGCCCGGCCGTAGGCAAATCAGTAATGGTTTTAAAGGAAGGCTTTTATTGGTCATTAACTACTATTTTAACAATTTTTTCCCCAAGCTCAATGGCGTAATTAAGGCCACGGTCCCAGGGATAAACCTGCTGCATATTGGCCAGGTAGACGCCCGGGAGAGCGGTTTTATGGCCGGCAATCAGGCGCGAATAGTTAACCGGCATGACGGGCTGGGCAAAAAGATTACGTGACACGTAACACGTAATACGTGATGCGAAATTAAAATTAGGATTAATCCTTTTAAGATAGGGCAGAAACTCTTTAAAAATTTGGTCTTTAGTCATCTTAAAGTAGCGGTGGTCTTGGGGATAATAGCCACCGACGTAAGCGACATAGTTGCCGCCGTAATTTTTGCGGTCAACAAAATTGGTCTGCTCTACCACCGCCACAAAGGGAAAATCTTTTTCGTTAACGCTAAGCCAATAGGTGCCGTCCGTCAAAAACTTTTCTTTGAGAATTAAAATGAGATTAATGGCCCCCAGCATTTCCGGCAAGCCGGTTTTAAAGAATTTTTCCGCCGGCACGGTGATAATAATTTTGTCGTAGCCGGCCAAATCTTTGAGATTTTTTATTTCCCGGTTAAAAATAACCTGGCCTTTATTTTTCTTTATCTGCTCGGTCAATTTGTCGGCCAAAACCTGGAAACCACCCTGTAGATAGCCTAATTGAACACTTCTTTTTTTAATTCTGGCCCAAAACCAGGCCATGGAAATTTGATTGGCATTGATGTCGAATTTTGACCTTAAGAGCGGTTCCCAGAGAGTCTTAAAGGTTTTTTCCCCGTAGAATTTTGGTAGCCAGTTTAGGGCGGTGATTTTTTCCAAATCTTGCCAGCGGTTGGTTAGTTTAAGATAGCCGGTCACCAAACTGGCGCGGATTTTTTGGGGCCAAGAAAGCAGCGGCGATTTGAGCAAAGTTAGCGGCGAATCAAATTGGGAGATTTGTCCGTTTTTAAAGATCGCCGTCTTTGGCCGGTCAAAAAAAAGTTGCTTACTCAGTCCCAGTTCCCTGATTAATTTTTGGGCAGAAATATCGGAGATAAAAAGATGATGAAAAAAATCATCCAAATACCAATTCCAGGCTTTTTCCTTAAAGCCGTGGGCTAGTCCGCCGGGCGCTTTTTCTTTTTCAAAAAGAGAAACCTGAACGCCTTTTTGGGCAAGCCGCCAGCCGGCCACCAAGCCGGTTATGCCCGCGCCGATAATTGCGATCTTCACGGCTTATTCTAGCACAAGAGGGTTTCTTTTAGATGATGAGGAAAAGCGAGGTGATGAGCAGGACCGCACCGCCGATGATAGCACCGAAGGTAGGTAGAGAAATACCGGCCTTAGGCAATTGCACCGGGGTGGGTGTGGCGGTTGGTCCGGGTGCCGGGGTGTTAGTCGGGCCGGGCGCCGGCGTTTCGGTTGGGCCGGGGATCGGAGTTGAAGTTGGACCGGGAGTTGAAGTTATTCTCGGTGTGGTGGTCGGGGTGGGAGAAAGTCTCGGGGTAGTGGTCGGTGTGGGGCTGACCGCTGGAGTCGTGGTCGGGGTAACGCTGGGCCCACCAATGGTAAAGGTGAGCTTGCAACTGGAAGCCGGCTCCCTAGCCGGCGCCGGTTGCGGAGCGGTAGGAGCGACCGGCTCGGTGCCGACCTGCTTCAGCTTGACGGCGGTGACGACAGCAATGACCGCCAAAATGACGGTGGCAAAGGTAATGAGAATTAATGATAAATTTTGCTTAATTTTTGCCATCTTTTTTATTTTAGTACCAATCGTTGGCAGTCGGATTAAAAACCATCGACTCGATCGTATAGCTGCCGGCTGAGGCGACCGTGTATTGAATGTAAAAAAGGTTGTCGTGTTTGTTGGTGGTTACTTGCCAATTCCCGCTGTTAATTCTGAAGCGGGCTTGAGTGATTCCTCCGGGATAATTGGTTGAACCTAAGGTGGCAAAATAAACGGTTTGGCCTAATTGGATACTATTCGGCGTGATCTGATTCCAATTGGTGTCATAGGCCTTGCAGGTTAAGCAAGAAATAGTGTGGCTGGTCGGTTGAGTTGGGGTGGCCGTTGGCCGAGGGGTGCCGCTGGGGTTGAGGGTGGAGGTAGGGGTGGGCGTGTTTTGAACTGGCGGGGGGGGTGGGAACAGGCGTGTTGGTCGGAGAGCCACATGGACCAGCACAATTCCAGGCAATGGTTCCAGAAATTCCTCCACCGGGGGGATAGGGATCATTAGAACAATCGAGCTGAACGACCGAGCAAGGGGGAATATTTTGGCTAAAATCGCAAACACAGTGAGCCCCGTCACTCCGATCGGTAGTGCATTGGCCGACCTGAGTACAGGTGGCGCCATTGCCACAAACAGTTAACTGGCCCACCAGATAAGCGCCTTGACAAGTGGGTTCAGCTTGATTACTCTCACAAGCCCGGCAGGCGGCTTCGCTTTCAAAAGTATGGGTTACTAAAATTCCGTAGAAGTTTTTTTGGTTTTCCGTACAGCTATCATTACTATTTGGAATTACTTCTCGGCCAATACAGCTTTTAGTCACTGATCCTTGGGCCATTTTTCTGGTTTCTTGTCTTTGACTGGTCAGCCAAACTGCCGCCGGAATAGAAACACTCACCAAAAACAAAATCGCGATGGCCAAACCGATTTTAATTTTTTTAGAACCGGCTGGCGCCGGCGGCACAATTGGTGGATTAGTTGGCGACACAAACGGCGGATTGTCCGGAGGTGCCGGCGGTGTTGGCGGCAAAGACGTATCACTGGCGACCGGCGGAGTAATCGTTGCCGGCGGTTCGGGTAGCACGGGTGGAACAGCTGTGGGTACCGAAGGGATAGTCTGGGACAGGTCGTCAGGCATTATATTTTACGCAACAAAACTTTGGTAAATAATCCTAAAGATATCAGAACTAATCCCATTATAGAAACAAAAAAGGTGGGGGTCAAGTATCCGGAAGAGGGTACGCCGCTTTGGGTTGACGGCATGGAGGTCCGCACCGGCGGGGTGACGGTCGGCGTAGGAGCGTGGGTCGGTGCCAGCGTGGCCGAGGGTGTGGCCGTAAAGGCCGGCAGATCGGTTTCCCCGGCCGCTAAAACCGTAAATGCATGGCTGATTTTTTTGCCGTTGGCCAAAAGCACGCTGATGATGTGTTCTCCCGGCTCCAAATTGCCCGGCGGCGTCCACTTCCAATTGCCCGCGCTGTCAATTTTGACCGATCCCGAATACTGGTTGGCAGATTGCAGGGTAAGAGTCAGGGTCTCTCCGGCGGGGCCGTTGCCAAAAATTTCCGGCAAAGAGTTTTGGATTTTTTCGCCCTCATCGGGATTAAGAATGGTTAAGCTGGCGACATCGGTGGCGTCGGTTGCTTCCGGCAGACTGAATTTACTTTCGCCCGCTGGATTAGAGGCGGGCGGCTCGTTTTCCTGAGGCGTGGTGGCGGCGCGAAAGTCAAAACTTTGGCCTAGGGTGATCGGGGAAACCGGGCTGTCGTTTTTGGTAAGGGTAACGGCGGTGGCCGTCCCCTTACTGCCGCCCTGGACAAAAATTTCCTCGATGGAAGCTTGACGGTCATAGGGACTATAGCCCGAGAGATCACTGGCATAAGCTAAATTAAGGGGAATAACCCAACTGCCAGAAGATTTGGTCAGGGCCGATTGAGGGATGGTGTTTCCTATGGAAAAATAAACAATGACGCCCTCGGCCGGATTTTTATTTTGGTCCAAAACTGATCCGTAGGCGACATCATTAGCAGGCGGAGTCGTTGCCGAAGATTGGGCAGTGGTTTGTTGGAAAGATTGGCCGTTATTGGTAAAAATATTGGTGCCCGAACCGATTTGAAAAAAATACTGAGTGTTGGCATTAAGGCCTTTCAATGTTACGTGATGGGTTAAAAATTTGCCGGTTTTGCCCGAAAGCTGATCCCGTTCGTCGACGGCGGTCGAATCAAGGTGATCGTTATTTAGACCGTATTTGACGAATCCCGAAGTTTGGCTATCGGTTATCCAGGAAACGGTAAAACCGCCGGCGTTGATGTTGGTCACGGTCGCCTGTTTGGGGGCGATGTCCGACGAAGCCTGGGATTGCCAAATATTTTTTTGGCGGATTAAAAATAAGCCGGTGATTAAACCGAAAATTAAGACCAGTAGCCCCAAAATAGTTGGTATCCGTTTAATTTTGGTCATTGTGGGGAAAGATTATTTTTTAACGCGGTAATAACGTCTTTATTTATTCCCGGATTGAGGACTCTCATTTGTTCTCTGGTGGTTTCCGCAATGGTGGTTTTTTGAGAAACCCGATAGACATCAAAGGCCAACCAAGTGATGATGGTTAATAGCGTCATCACCGTTAAAATTAAAACTTCTTTGCCTAGTTTAAAGTTGTTCTTCATTGGCTGATAAATAATAAGCCTGGCCGCTAACGCCCAGAGTTAAAGTTTGGCTTTCCGCCTTTTTAATTTTTAACGAAAATGTCTCCACGGTGATCACTCTTCTTAGGTTGTTAAGCCGATAGAGAAACTCCTTCAAATTTGGATAATCACCGGCTACCGTCAGGGTAAAATTGATTTCTTTGGCAGTTTGGTCAGCGATTTTTGAAATTTCCTTAGGGCCGGTGGCGATTTCTTTTAGTACCACCGGATCAAATTTAACTGATCCCAGGGCAGCGCCGGACTGCGAAGCGACAACTTCGATTTGTTTAACTAAGGCGGCCGTTTGGCTCTCTTTAGGCAACGCCTCGTCTACCAGATAGAGATCGCCACTAATCAAATTGTATTCCGACTGGGCCGCGCCCAAGGCGGTGATTTTCTTTTGTAGTTGATCTACCACCAGCCGTTGGTCTTTAATGGTAGTTATCAGTTCGGTAATGGTGACCAGCGTCGGCTTAATAGCGAAAACCAGGAAAAAGCTAATGGCAACTAACGAAAGAATGATTTCCGTATAAACTCGAACCTTTTTATTGGCTCGATAAATCCGGCCGATATCGACAAAGTAGCGTTTATATTGCCGCAAGCCGATTGATGGTGGTGTTTCCATAGTTAGATTTGGTTGGTTTTTACCTCACCCTTAATTTCAAAGCCAATGCCCACTCTTTCTTTCAACCCGGAGCTGGCGCCGGTAATGGTCAGCTTTTCAAATTTGGGGGAGCCCTTTAAATTATTCAAAAAAGCCGCCAATCCGTTTTCCGATAACGCCACCGCCGTTAAATTAATTTGATTTTTAGAAACGGTGATGTCGTCCAGTAAGACATCCGGGGGAATGAGGCCAGACAACTCGTTGATAACTGACTCCGGCCCCGAGAAATTCTTCTTGAGTTCGCTAATGGTGGCCAATCTTTTTTGCAGCAAGCGAAATTCCGTTTCGAATTGAGCGGAGGCGGTGACAATGGCTTGCTGTTGCTTAACTTTTTCGTTGAGATCGGTTAAATCGCGGTCAAATTTAAACCGGGATAAAAAGGCCAAAACCACCACCAGCTCGGTGACAATCACAATCCACCGACCAACAGTAAGCACCCACTTTAGGAACCTTCCAAAAGAGGTTTTTTCCCAATCTTCCTGCGGAATAAATTCAATGCCAGCCTTTGGGGCAGCCATGGATTTCAGTATAGAAGATTTTGGACGGCTTTGTAAAGAGGCTCTACTACTTTTTTGGCTTCAGCAATTTGGCGAGGCGGGATTTTAAACGCGCGGCTTTATTCTTGTGGATTAGATTTTTCTTGACGGCCTGATCTAACCAACCAAAAGCCTTGCTCAACGACTTTAAGGTTGGACTTTTGCGGGCCGATTTGAGGGCTTTTTTCAGGGGAGTTTTAACCTTGAGGTTAATTTTCCGCCGGCGCTGGTCCCGGCGTAACGCTTTTTTGGCTGATTTGGTAATAGGCATAATTGCTAATTTACAATCTCTAATCGACCATTTACAATATGCACAGAATACCAAACCCAAGCCCAAAAATCAATGGCTAAAGATTTTCTCCGTCATGGTTCTAATTTTCTGTCCCGTCGGCAAACCGGGATTCTTTCGGCGGCGTCGGTGATCATGGTGATGATTGCCCTCTCCCGGGTTCTGGGATTGGTGCGCAACCGGGTGCTGGCGCATTTTTTTGTGGCCGACACGCTGTCGGTATATTTTGCCGCCTTTAGATTGCCGGAGACGATTTTTGAGGTTTTGGTTTTCGGCGCTTTATCGTCGGCGTTTGTCCCGGTTTTTACTTCTTTTATTTCCCGTAAACAAAAAGATCAGGCGTGGTATGTGGCGGCGGTCAGTCTGAATTTCGTGATTTTAATTTTTGCCGCTTTCGCCCTCTTGATTTTTATTTTTGCCCAGCCGCTTTACCGCATTTTGGCGCCGGGTTTTAGCCCGGATCAGACGGCTCAGATTGCCCAAATTACCAGAATTCTTCTTTTCGCTCAGGCCTTTTTCGTTTTCAGCTATTTTCTGACCGGCGTTTTGGAGTCGATGCAAAGATTTCTCGTCCCGGCCATGGCGCCGCTTTTTTATAATCTGGGCATTATTCTGGGCACTATTTTTTTGGCGCCGCGACTGGGCATTTACGGACCGGCGATTGGCGCGGTCATCGGCGCCTTTTTCCATTTTTTAATCCAATTGCCGCTGGCTGCCCATTTGGGTTTCCGATTTAGGTTCAAATTAGACCTGTCTCATCCCGGCGTCCGGGAAATCGGGAAACTGGCTTGGCCAAGAATTGTGGAGCTCTCCTTTTTGCAGGTGGGGAAAAGCGCCGAGCTTTTTTTGGCGTCGTTGGTTTCGGTGGCTGCCTATACCTATTACACCTTTGCCAATTCTTTACAGCTGCTACCGCTGGGCCTTTTCGGCATCAGTATTGCTAAGGCTTCGTTGCCGAGCTTGTCTTATCAATCGGCCCGGGGCGATCTTAAAAAATTAACGCAGACTTTTACCGGTCTTTTCGATCAGATTTTGTTTTTGATTCTACCCTGCGCCGTTTTCCTGGCGGTTTTGCGGATTCCGGTCGTCCGGCTGGTCTTTGGCGCCGCCAAATTTACCTGGGAATCAACTGTGCAAACCGGCCTGACTTTATCGGCTTTTTCGCTGGCCATCTTTTCTCAGGCCCTGGTTTATCTGTTGACGCGCACATTTTACGCGCTGCACGACACCAAAACACCGGTGAAAATCTCCATTACCGCGATCATTTTGGATATTTTTTTGGGCGTCCTTTTCATCATTGGTTGGCATCTGCCCATTTGGAGTTTGGCTTTGAGTTATTCTTTGGCGTCGCTTTTCCAATTTTTGGCTCTTTATCTTTTTCTGGCCCGCCGCCTGCCTATTTTTAGCCGGCAAGAGGTGATCGCCGCGCTTAAAATCTTTGTGGCTTCTTTTGTCTCCGGCGGCGCCATGTACTTTTTGTTGAAGATTCTGGACCAGTCCGTTTGGGATAAAAGACTGAGCTTTTTGGGTAATTTCGGTTTGGCGCTACCCACCACCCTGGATCATTTTGTCTTGGATACCCGTTATACGCCGAATTTGTTTTATTTGACTTTTATTGTCGGGCTGATTGGCCTGCTGGTTTATCTGGGAATGGCTTGGATTTTGAGAATTAAAGAACTGTCGCTGTTAGCTAGGGTGATAGGCAAGATCAAACAACTGCCGCTTAGATTTTGGTAAATTCAACCACGACGATGTTGTTGGCCGCTAAGGGAATTTGTTTTTCCAAAACTCCGTACATAATTGTTTCCGTTGATTTTCTGCCGGTTCCGGTTAAAAAAGTTTCTTCGTATAAATAGGCGCCATTTTCCAGGTTAACGATTGATAGGGGAACATTTTCAAAATGCCGGCCGCTTTGGTCAAAGTTGATCAAGATGATTTTGATTTTATTGTCTTGCCTGGCGGCAAAACCGGTTACCCAGGTGCCTTCCCCTTGCAGGCCCACCCGTTCGCCGGTCATTTTATTCAAAAGCTTCAGGGCAAAATATTTGGGCTTTTTCTCGGCCTTACCGCCCATTTCGTGAGTCAACAGGCCCCAGCGGCCCCAGTATTTTTGGCCTTCGGGGTCCGGGCCGTCTTTAATTTCAAAAGTAAAAGCCAATTCTACCCGCTGAATGAGTTGTCTGATGGTGGCCGCCAGGTGAGCAGCGTCATGGGTGGTATCGTGGACCGGCGCATTTTCCGAGAAAGAGCCCCATTCGGTCAGGTATTTGGCCACCGTACCGCCGGCATTTTGGAAAAGCCAGGCGTCAACTAGGTTGACGTCATCTAAGAATTTTTCTGGGTCGGCGGCATAGCGATGCCAGGAATAAAAATCCAGCCGTAGTTTGTTTTGGGCCGCATAGTCCAAAAAGCCGTCCACCCAATTATGGTAGGGAGCGGTGATGGCCGGCCCGCCGATTTTGAAACGGTTAACGCCGCTAGCCCGGTTGGCCCCCAGGACCGCATAGCGGTAAAGTAGGCGGTAGTCTTTGGCGCCACCGATCCGCCAATTGCCGAAAAGATCGGGTTCGTTCCAAACTTCGTAAGCCACGTCGGTCAGATTAAGGCCAGCCCGGCCGCTATACCGCTCAATCGTCGCCTGGACCACCAGGGCCCAATCGTTCCAGTCGGCAGGGGGGGCGACAATATCGCCGCCAACGGCAATCGCCGCGGGCATATAGGACAGGCTGAGAAATGGTTTGGCGCCGGTGGCCAAAATTTGTTTGACAATTTTATCCAATGGCGTCCAGTTAAAAACCAATTGGCCATTCTCTTTTTTGACCACGTCGTAAAAATCATAAAGATGATCGATGCGGATATATTGTGGGGTCAGAGCGGCCATTTGGGGGACGATGTCGTTAAAAGGTTCTTTTTCTTCACCGCCCTGACTCAACGCTTGCCAAATGGGAGCAATGGGGCCTTGGTCGGTGCCGATGTTAACAATAATGTTGGCCTCTTGGCCTAGAGCGCCGGTAAGATAGTTTTGGGCTTGTTTGATGACGGCCAGCAGGGAAAAAAGTGAGAGGCTTAACACACCTAAAATCATAATTTTACGGAAAACCGGCTGCGGCATAAGCCTATTTTACCATAGCGCAAAACGCCTCTTGACAAGCCTTAGCAGTCATGTTACCATTCTGCTAAGCATGGACGAGTTGAGCGATCGGCAAACTAAAATTCTGCAGGCGATCATCGAAGAATACATGGAGATCGCGGCGCCGGTTGGCTCGGAGAATTTGGAAAGAAAACACGAGCTGGGCGTTTCGCCGGCCACGGTCCGCAACGAAATGGTTAAATTGACCAAGGCCGGTTATTTAAAACAGCCTCACGCTTCCGCCGGCAGAATACCGACCAAACAATCTTTCCGCTTTTATATTGATCGGCTGATGGAAGAGAAAAAACTCTCGGTGGCTGACGAAGTGGCGGCCAGAGAAAAAGTTTGGGATGCCCGCTTTAATTTTGACAAATTGATGCACGAAGCGACCAAAGGTCTGGCGGCCAGGACGAAAACACTGGCGGTGGCGGCCACCGACGACGGCAATATCTATTCAGCTGGTTACGCCAACATCTTGGCGATACCGGAATTTTACGATATTGACGTGACGCGCACCATCTTGGAAATGTTGGATGAAGTCAAGCCTTTAATGGGGTTGTTTCAAAAGTCTTTTGGTGAAGAGCCGATTCATTTTTTATTTGGCGACGAATTGGGCTACGAACTGCTGGAGCCGTGCGGCATGGTTTTTGCCCGTTTCGACGCCGGGCCGCAGAAAAGCGGCTCGCTGGGCATTATCGGACCCTGCCGGCTCAACTATCCAACCGTGGTGCCGCTGGTTAGATATTTTGCGGGCTTAGTTGAGGAATTGGCCAAAACGATTTAAAATGAAAAAAGCCCAGAAGGACCAAGTTTTGGAGGCGGAAAATAAGTGGAAGAGGACGCTGGCGGATTACGAGAATTTGGTCAAAAGAACGGCAAGGGAAAAAGCCAATTTCGTGAAGTTTGCCAACGGCCGCCTGCTGGGGAAATTATTGGGGGTTTTGGACGATTTGGAGCGCTGTCAAAAGC
>Ga0210057_1008912_pt1 | contig 11749 bp, 15 predicted proteins | sample CryGeyCG2114_010_2_FD_183968 | JGI IMG/M metagenome (GOLD analysis project Ga0210057, IMG submission 183968) | Groundwater microbial communities from aquifer - Crystal Geyser CG10_big_fil_rev_8/21/14_0.10 (SPAdes) (version 2) | ecosystem: Environmental > Aquatic > Deep subsurface > Groundwater ...
TACTACAATTGCGAAAGAAAACAGTGGACCAGGAACAAGATGTCCCCGATTGAGTACAAAACACACCTTTTGACTCAATCAAGGGGGCAGGAAGTGGGTTTCCAAAGTGTCCGCTAAATGGGGTACGCATCAAAAAATAAAACGCCTTTCGGCGTAATTTATTTTTGTGCCCGGAGCAATGCGCCTGCGTGGCGAATTGGTTTTATGGTATAAATGAGCCGGGTTTGTTCACGGAAAGGGGATATATCGTATGAGGAATCTTTGGGAGGTGGCGGTACGGGAGGGAGTCCTGAAGAAAGCGGTGCGGGACTTCCTTGGAATGCTGGTCTTCACGACAGCGCTGGTTATCGTTCTTCGGCCTGGGACGGCTAGCGTTCCGCAGGCAGATGATATCGCATACGACGTTTCGTTCGTCTTCCTGCTTTCGTTCGGTATTCCCCTCGTGAGGGGAGTTATCGAACTAGTGGCCGTTCTTTCGAGTGGTCTCCTCAAGGGGGGAGGAACCAAATGAAAAGCCCGAGCGCATGCGCTCGGGCTTTTGTCGTCAGAACAGTTTCGAGGCTAACCACTCGACGAACCTGTTGACGTCGAGTGTCACTGCTGCGGCGAATATCACGGCGCACACGGCGATGACGACACTGTCTGCGGGGCGATGTCCCGGTGTTGTATCCTGCGTTTTCATAATGAACTCCTTCGGACGGTTAACCTTTTTACAATAGCACCACTTGCATAAAAAGTCAAGGTATCGGCGAAAACCGTGTATACTAGGGGTATATGGCGCTTTATACGGGGAAGGGGGACAGGGGGACGACGACGGCGTTCGGCTGTAATCAACAGCGGATATCCAAGTCGTCTGAACTACCGGAGGCGCTCGGCTCGCTTGATGAATTGAATGCGTATCTCGGTTTTGCGAAGATGCGGAGCACTGCGGAACCGCGCATTGCGAATGCTTTGCGCGATGTACAGGAAACGTTGTTCATCATCCAGGCCGAGGTCGCGGGCGCTGATAAAAAAGTGGGGGAGAACGCGGTAAAAGATATCGAAGACATCGTGAATGCTATAGAAAAAGAAATTCCGCCGGTGAAAGGATTCTCTATCGCCGGCGGAACGGAGCTCTCCGCTCTGCTGGACGTCGCGCGGACGCTCGCGCGCCGCGCCGAGCGGCGCGTGATTGCGGTGCAGGAGATGCATCTGCGCGAACTCTCACCCGCGACGATGGCGTATATGAACCGCCTCTCCTCGCTCCTCTTCGCGCTCGCGCGCCTCGCGAACCACCAGGCGGGCGTCGCGGAGGAAAATCCTAAGTATTAGCGCGCGCTCTTCTTGTTTTTGTGTTATAAAAAATCTATATCTGCATTGTCGGCAGGTACACATGGCGGCTATGGTGTAACGGTTAACACTGGAGCTTGTGGAGCTCTCAATTCGGGTTCAATTCCCGATAGCCGCCCCAGTGATTTTCAGAAATGCGTGATATTATGGGCGTATGAAAAGCCTTTTTCTCGGCATTTTTGTCCTCGTGATTCTCGGTCTTGGCGGGTTCGTATATCGGAACGCGGTCGAATACCCGGCTCGTCCGGTTTCTTGCCCGCTTGACGCCTTGGTGTGCCCTGACGGCACTTCCGTCTCGCGCGAGGGACTGTCCTGCACGTTTCCGGCATGTCCGCCGCCGAACGTTTCGCTTCCGGACGTCGGTATCGCCTTCGCTGTCCCCGCAGGGTTCGTCGAGGCGGCGCGCTATGACGCGGAGAGTGTTGCCGCGTACGAAATCCCATCCGAATTTTCCCAGCTCAGCTCTGCGAGCATCGTCATCCGCCGCTACGCAATCACCGCGTCTTCCACCGCGCTCGCGACCATCGAGCAGACGGCCATCGGCGGCGCTTCCGGACTGCCGGTGAGCCCGACGTCATTCACCTCCACCATGCTCGGCGGGCATCGTTTTACTATTGTGTCGATTGAGCGATTCGAGGCCGTCATCACTACGGCGTATTACCTCGCCCGCGGCACGGACGTCTTGCGATTTGATGCTATTGACCGAGACGTCATGTATTGGACCGAGCCGAGTCTTGACGTTGCAAAACTGCCGGCGCATGCGGCGCTCGTCCGACTCCTCACGACCTTGCAAGGGCAATAAACGTTAGTGCTATACTTTGAGCATCAATCTATAACCAGTAACCATTTTCCATATGAACAATCCTTTGTCTGAGATTTTCGAGAACGGCGGCGTGCGCCTCGCGCTTATCGGCACGCTCTCCATCCTGGCGCTCTTTTTGCTCGCGCAGACGATTACGCTCGCGTCAGACTTCGGGCGTTCCGGTGTCCCGGCAACCGACACGATTACCGTGCAGGGAAGCGGCCAGGCCACGCTCCCGCCGGATGTCGCGCGGATTTCTTTCACGGTTGAGAATACCAAGGCGACCGTCTCGGACGCACAGGCCGCGACGACGAAGCAGGCGAATGCCGCGATTGACTTCGTGAAGACGCAGGGCATCGCGGAAAAAGATGTGAAGACGCTCTCCTATAACATCTCTCCGCAGTATTCGTACCCGAATCCGTGTTCGGCCGGCGTACTCTGCCCCGACTACAGCCGCGCGCCGAAGATTACGGGCTACCAGGTGTCCGAGACGGTGCAGGTGACCATGCGCGACCTCACGGCGGTCGGCGCGATGCTCGGCGGTCTCGGGAAGCTCGGTGTGCAGAACCTAAACGGCCCGGCGTTTGCGCTCGACGATTCGACCGCCGGCTATGACGCGGCGCGTGCGGACGCAATCGCGAAGGCGAAAGCGCAGGCGAGACTTCTCGCAGAACAGCTCGGCGTGCGCCTCGGGAAGATTGTGAACTTCTCCGAGTCGTCGGGGAACTACCCGGTCCCGATGTATGCGTACGGTATGGGCGGTGTGTCCGAAACGAAGCAGTCCGTTCCAGACGTTCCGGTCGGCGAGAACACCTACAACGCCTCGGTCTCCATCACGTACGAAGTCCGCTAAAGCCTCGGCCGCGTGCTTTGACAGGAATCATACCAAGAGTAGTATGTTGGTATGAATGCTAAAACAACGATTACCATCAAGACAGATAAGAAATTGCGCGATGCGGCCAAACGCACCGCGCTCAAGCTCGGCATTCCCCTTACGACCGTGATGAACGCACAGCTCGCACAATTCGTCTCCGAAGGGCGTTTTGAAGTATCACTCACTCCACGCCCCAAAAAGGTGCGCGAATGGGAGCGCATGAGTGAAGAAATGGATCGGCATCCAGAACGATTCAAGGTGTCAAGCGTGGAAGAGCTTTTTAGAGATATTGATGTGTTGCGTTCGCGTCGATAATTTCTCGCATGAGGGTCGTTCCAACTAAAAAGTACATGCGACAAGCCGAGCGCATGCCACTCAATCTCTATAAGAAACTGCAAGAACGAATATTCCTTTTTGCAAAACAGCCGTTTCATCCTCTTCTTGATAATCATTCGCTTAGCGGGAGCTGGCGCGGGTATAGAAGTATTAATATCACTGGCGATTGGCGCGTTATTTATGAACCAGTTGGTACGGACACCGCGCGTCTCATGGAAGTCGGCACACACCACAGTCTCTACGGTACATAACTAAAGTTTGCATCGTCACCGTTTCCAATCACCTACGAGATCCGCTAATTACCTCGTTTCCCAAACGGCTCAGACCCCGTCTGAGCCGTTTGGCGTGTGGGTCGTGCCGTTGCCCGGAAGCAGAACAAAGAAGTTGCACGGGCGCGAGAAATCCTCGCTTCGCTCTGAGCCGAAGTCCCTTCGTCGTTAAAAAGAGCCTGCATCCGTGGGCTCTTTCTTTTTGACAGACCGCTTGACCCATTTGAGCGGTCTGCTATACTGCCGGTGTTGAAAGCCCGCAGGGCTTTTTTTTACCCAGCACCTAATTTTTGCTGCAAAAATTAGGTGCTGGGTTAACAAAACCATTTCCCTATGACCTCACCGCTTACCTACCTGAAGCATGTGCGCGAAGAGTTTGCGCACATCGTCTGGCCGTCGAACCGTACGGCCGTCGCACACACGCTTGTCGTCATCTTCATTGCGGTTGCGATTGCGCTTCTTGTCGCCCTGCTTGATTACGCGTTTGGTTCGGCGGTGAGTTCTATTGCCGGCGTTTAATTGCATCTCTATGGACGACACCCAACACATGCACAGCGGGGAGATGGACCTGCCCGAGGAAATCGGCATGGCGGATTTCGCGCCGTCGATGCGCAAAGAGGTTCGCGACGAGACGACGCCGAAGGAAGAGGACGCGCGCTGGTACACCATCCACACCTATGCCGGCTACGAAAATGCCGTCGAGCGCAACCTCAAACAGCGCATCGAGTCACTCGGTATGGAGAACAAAATTTTTGACGTCATCGTGCCGACGGAAAAGAAGATTCGTGTCAAAGGCGGAAAGAGAATTGTGGAAGAGGAAAAGATTTATCCGGGCTACATCCTCGTGCGCATGATTGTCGACGATGATTCGTGGTTCGTGGTGCGCAACACCCCGAGGGTGACCGGCTTCGTCGGAAGCGGTAATACGCCGGTCCCCATGGACGAATCCGAAGTCGCGACCCTGATGAAGCGCATGACAGCCGAGGCGCCGAAGCACCGCATCGACCTCGTGAAGGACGACCCGATTGTCATCAGCGACGGCCCGTTCAAGGACCTGGAAGGCAAGGTGGGCGAGATAGACGAGGACCGCGGGAAGGTGAAGGTGATGGTCTCAATGTTCGGCCGCGAAACGCCGGTGGAACTGGATTTTCTCCAAATTAGAAAGTTATAAAAAGAATTTACAATTTTCAATCAAGGTCCAATGTCTCAATGTTTTCATTGAAAATTGAAAATTAGAAATTATTAGTGTATTCTCCCTCAATATGGCTAAAGTCGTAAAAAAGATAAAACTCCAAATCCCGGGCGGCGCGGCGACGCCTGCGCCGCCAGTCGGCACCGCGCTCGGCCCCGCCGGCGTGAACATCGGTCAGTTCGTGACCCAATTCAACGCGGCGACCGCTGACAAGCGCGGCACGATTATCCCCATCGAACTCTCGGTCTACGACGACCGTTCGTTCACCTTCATCATGAAGAACCCGCCGGCCTCCCGCCTCATCCTGAAGGCGCTTGGCCTTGAGAAGGGTTCAGGCAAGGCGAAGGAGTCGAAGGTCGGCACTATCACGAAGGCGCAAATCGCGGCAATCGTCGAGGAGAAGATGCCGGACATGAATGCAAGTTCCGCCGAGGCGGCCGGCCGCACCATCGCCGGCACTGCCCGGAGCATGGGCGTGGAAGTTAAGTAAAGAGGTCTAACCTCTTTACTTGCCGGCGCGGCCTCTGTCCGCGCCGGTTTGCATTTGGTACCCCCAAAGCGTACAGTTCGGTCGGGTATTTTGATCATTTTGGAGGGCATATGTCCGAAACAACCGCTGCAGATGGAAAAACGTACCACCCAACCGAACCAGTACCGCTTCGCAAACGAGCAATGCGCATCCTCAAAGGCACTGCGACATACGAGGACCGCTTCTTTCCGAATCATGCGGAGCTCGTAGAAACCATCGCTGACTTTCGTTCCAGAGGCTGTGTCATCGTGTTCGTGACTGGCGTATGGGACCTGTTCCACATCGGTCACGGCGATTATCTGCAAAAAGGGAAGACCGAAACAGCGAAACTCTACCCCGATGCGGAACACATCGTCATGGTCGTCGGAGTGGACACCGATGCTTTCACGAAGTCGCGGAAAGGTCCGGAGCGGCCGATCGTGCCCGAAGATGAGCGTTGCCGAGTGCTTGGGCACTTGCGTCCAGTAGACATCATCACGTTGCAATATGAGGCCGACCAGCTTTTCCAAATCGTCGACCACGATGTCAGGATTATCTCCGAATCTACCAAGGACTTGCCGAATCTTGACGAGATACAGCGGCAATGTGCGCATATCGTGAGCCTCCCGCCGCAAGCGGAGACAAGCACGACAGCGCGCATCCGCAGACTCTCTTTCGACGGCGCGACGAAGGCGTTGTTAGCGACCGAGAAGGCGCTCTCAGCGGCCTTGAAAGGAGTACGCGATGCAATCGAGAAGTGAAGCAGTACTCATTGCCTACGTGGCATCACCGCACGCAGGATATCTGAAGTTCTTCCGGGCCTACGAAGGGAGCGTCCTCTATGTGCTCGGCGACGAGTTCGTACGGAAGTTTCAGCCGCTCGTCCGGCATCTTCCGGGTGTTTCCGCAGAAGAGGCCAGGAAGATGATTCGGGCTCTCGGCATCTTTGCCGATGTCCGCGTTCTCACCTCGGCAAATCTCTTCGACCTCCGGTACTCGCGTATCGTCATGCCGGATGAAGACGTGTCGCGAGCGTTTGCGGAAGAGTATCTCGCTGACGCTCTTGTCGACTTCGACGGTTGTTGGCGGCTTCGCTGGGATTGGGGCGCTACGCAGAAGAATCGGCGTCCGGAAGGGGAGCGTGTGGTCTCGGTAGACGAGCTCGATCGGGAACTCATGCGCTCGGCCTCTGCCGTCGCGAACCGAAGTCCGGATTGGTGGCGGCAGATAGGTGCGCTTCTTGTTGACGAGGGCGGAGGCGTTCTACTCTCTGCCTGCAATCAGCATGTCCCGCACGAGCAGAGCGCGTATTGCTACGGCGACCCGCGAAGCAATTTCGAGCCTGGGCAATGCATTGACGCGTCGCTTGCTTTGCATGCTGAAGCAAGCATCGTCGCTGAAGCCGCACGGCGTGGTATGTACACGGCAGGATGCAGTCTGTATGTTACGACTTTCCCGTGTCCGCCCTGTGCGTACCTCTGTGCTCATCTCGGCCTTAAGCGCCTCTACTACGCGGATGGCTATGTGCTCGTCGCTGGGGCTGAAGTGCTCCAAGCGAAGGGCGTGGAGATTATCCGTGTGCAAATGTAACAGTTCGTTCTTTACACTCCCTTGGCTTCGGCCAAGGGAGTCTTGTTTTATTTTCTGAAGCTGACTGGTACTTTGATTGGGATGGTGTTTTTTGTGTACGGACTGCCGGTGACGAGATGCGCGTGCAAATGATTGACCGATGCCCCCGTATATTTCGTGTCGCCGGAACGAATCATGAGTGTGGCTCCTTTTATATTGTTCTCTTTTATCAGTGTTCGGTAGAGTTTCTGAAGGTCGGCCCACACCGCGGGAGGTATATCTTCCGTTGCCTCAACATGCAATCGGGTGATGAACAAGAAGTGGAATCGGGAACCTTTGTACGGCCATGCATTTTCTGTAACAAGCCAATGTTTGGTCTTGTGTATAATCGGGCGTTTGTGATGTTTGGAAAGATGCTCCTCGCAGAACGGACAGAAACCTCCGGCAATAATCGCATTGAGTGTTTGGGCGTAGTCGTTGCGCTTTACGATTGCCGCATTCTTGGTATCGACCTGCCGTTTCTTAGAAGTCATAGATATAAACCATATACCACACCAGACCATAAAAAAGAACTGCCCCGAAGGGCAGTTTGAATCCTTGGCGAATTGCTCAAGGGCTGTATGGAATCTGCATGGCCGGATGCGAATCATATTCCTCAAGCGAGAAGTGTTCGATTCGAAAGTCGAACAGATTTTTCACTGTCGGGTCGAGCCGCAATACGGGGAAAGGAAGAGGATTGCGCTCGACCAGTTCCCGCATCGAGTCAATCTGATTCTCATAGATGTGCGCATCCACGACGTTGTGGATATAGTTGCCCGGTTCAAGTCCGAGAACTTGGCAGAGGGCGAGATGCAAAGCCGCGTATTGGATCATGTTGTTCGGCACCCCAAGCGGGAAATCGGCGGACCGCTGCTTCATGTGCATATGCAGACGTCCGTTGATGACCCGTACGTGGACCCAGCCATGGCAGGGCGCCACAATCACTTTTCGGTTCGGCCCGCGAGCGGTATAGAAGGGTATCCAGGGTGTGACCAGATGAGTGCGCATGCCTGGATATTTCTGCACTTGCTCGATAAGCTGTTCGAACTGATTCAGCGTCCGTCCATCAGGCATCGGGAAGTCGTGGAAGGCCGCGCCATACGAACCCGGACCCAAATCGTTCGGCGCGAGGCCTAGTTCAGTCCCCATGCCGCGATACGGGCTCCAGAATCCTTTACAGCCGTAGGACTCCAGACCTTCAATCGTCGTCTCGCCATTTATCATGCCGAAAATTTCTCCGACAGGCTTCTTCCAAAAACCTTTCATCGAACGTTCGGTTAAGAGAGGGACGCCATTGCACGGATTGAAAACCATCCTGGTTGTCGTCCCGAAGCACGTAAGTGCCCCGTCTTTCTGTGGGTTGTCACGTACGAGTTCTCCATTCTTCAGGATGAATCGTACGTTATCCTGATATTGCGTATCGCGCGTCCGCTCGGCGAGCGATTTGTAGAAGTTGTCCATGAAGAACCCTTTCCATGAGAGATTGTTGAGAACCGTTGTCCTGCCGTATCATACGGAATACAGAAGAATAGTCAAAGGTGGTACCATACCCGCATGAAATTCTCTGCGATTGCCAAACAAGACCCGAAGGTCGCGAAGCTGCTTCGTGGCGAGGAGAAGCGGCAGGCGGAGGGGCTGGAGCTCATCCCGAGCGAGAACTACGTCTCGCGCGCAGTGAAGGAGGCGATGGCATCGTCCCTTACCAATAAATACTCGGAAGGGTATCCGGGGAGGCGCTACTACGGCGGACAGGAGTTTACTGACCAAGTGGAGACGCTCGCGATAGAACGCGCGAAGAAGCTCTTCGGCGCGAAGTATGCGAATGTTCAGCCCTTGGGCGGCGCGAACGCGAACATCGCGATGTACTTCGCTCTGCTCCAGCCGGGCGACACGATACTCGGGATGGACCTCTCGCATGGCGGGCACCTGACCCACGGCCACCCGGTGACGTACCTCACCAAGATTTTCAATTTCAAGCGGTACAAGATGAAGAATGTCGAGACGGGCGAGATTGATTATGCCGAGATGCGCCGCGTCGCAAAGAAGATACAGCCGAAGATTATTCTCGCCGGGTTCTCGGCGTATCCGCGCGAGCTTAACTACAAGAAGTTCGTAAGCATTGCGCGCGAGGTGGGTGCGGTTTCGGTGATGGATATCGCGCATATCGCGGGACTCATCGCGGGCAAGGCCGCGAAGAATCCATTCGACTACGGATTCGACATTATGACCACGACGACGCACAAGACCCTGCGGGGCCCGCGCGGCGGGATGATACTCGTGCGCAAGGACGAGGAGCTCGCGAAGAAGATAGACAAGGCGGTATTTCCCGGATTCCAGGGCGGCCCGCACATGCACCAGATAGCGGCCAAGGCGGTGGCCTTCGGCGAGGCGCTCCGGCCGTCATTCAAGAAATATGCTCGGCAGATAATCGCGAACACGCATGCGATGGAGAAAGTGTTTAAGAAGCAGAAGGCGCGGATGCTCACCGGCGGCTCCGACAACCACCTCATCCTGCTTGATGTGTGGACCTCGTTTGGTATCTCCGGCGGCGAAGCCGAGAAGCTCCTCGACCGCGCAGGCATCACCCTGAATAAAAACGCGATTGCGGACGATACGCGAAAGCCGATGGACCCGTCCGGCATCCGCTTCGGCACGCCGGCGATGACGACGCGGGGATTCAAGGCGAAAGAGGCGGCGCGCGTCGCGGAGATTATGATAGAAGTGCTCACCAAGCGCAGTGATGCGGCCGTAAAGAAAGCGAAGCAGGAGATAAAAAAGCTCGCCCTCGCGCACCCCATCCCCGAATCGTTCAAATAGTTGCAGAATCGCCGGGAGGGTATACCATTGCCCTCGATCGCGATGGGAGTAGCCGCCCTGCATTCTCCTTGGCTTGCCACGAGCGAGCCTCCTCCGTGCATGGAATGCGGCCTTGAACCCTCCCCCCGCGGTCGTCCGGCCTGCTTCATGCGGGCTTTTTATTGATATACTCGCGCATATGGAAGAGAGGATATATAAAGCAGTCGAAACAGCTCTTAAGAAAGCTGGGGTCGATGATAATTATTTGTACCCGTTTACAGTGGGTAGACCAGCTGAATCAGTTTATGGCGACTACTACACAAATGCAGCTCTTATAAAAGCTAAATCTTTGGGTAAGAATCCTCAAGAACTAGCCGAGATAATCGCTGAAGAAATTCGAACTGAGCTTGTAGACTCTGTTTCAAAAATTGAGATAGCTGGATCCGGATTTATAAATATTACTCTCTCTCGGGCTGCAGTAACTTTTGTTATTGACAGAGCAGTAACAAGATGCGACGAGTGGGGTAAGGGAGTCTCAAGTCAAAACTTCCGAACGATTGTTGAATACTCTAATCCGAATACATTTAAGGAAATGCATGTCGGGCACCTCGTCGGCACGGTCGTTGGCGAAGCGATGGCGCGCCTCATCGAGAACTCCGGTGCGACGATTGCACGCGACACGTTCGGTGGGGATATCGGGCCGAACGTGGCGAAGGCACTCTGGGGACTGCGTAAGGACGGTATCAGCGAACCGACAACCGCAGTTGAGCTCGGTACGGCCTATACCGATGGCTCGAACGCGTATGAGACGAGCCCAGAAGCGAAAGCGGAAATAGATGAGCTCAATCAGGCGCTCTATGCCGGTACCGATACAGCGCTCATGGAACTCTGGCGCAAAGGGCGCGACGTCTCGATGGAAGAGTTCCGCCGCATCTGGAAACTGCTCGGCACGCATTTTGATTTCGAGTTTTTCGATAGCGACACGACCGAGACCGGTGTGCGCGTCGTGCGCGACGGGCTCTTGAAGGGAATATTTGAGAAGAGCGACGGCGCGGTCATTTATAACGGCGAGAAGAAGGGCGTGCATACGATGGTGTTTCTCACCTCGCACGACACGCCCACCTACGAGGCGAAGGATATCGGCCTCGCCTTTCTCAAGGAGGAGCGGTGGCCGTCAGACAGGTCAATTGTCATCACGGGTAACGAACAGACCGGGCGTTTCAAGACAGTGCTCGCGGCGCTTGAGGACGTTGCGCCGCTCATCGCCGCGAAGACGGTCCACCGCGCGACCGGATTCTTGAAACTCGCCCAGCACCAAATCGAATTTGGTGCTGGGCGAGCATCCGTCAAGATGTCCTCGCGCGAGGGAAATGTCATCACCGCCGCCGAGTTCATCAAGGAAGTGATAGAGAAAGCGAATGAGAAAAACCCCGACCCGCTCATCGCGGAGCAGGTCGCCGTCGGCGCCATTAAATACATGGTTCTGCGGCAGGCGCCGGGTTCGGACATCCTCTTTGATGCAGAAAAGTCACTTTCACTTGAGGGCGATTCGGGACCATACCTGCAGTACGCGCTGGTACGCGCGCGTTCTGTTCTAGCCGCTGCAGACCAAAAACCATCAGGCACTACCATATATGGTAGTAATCCGAATGAACTCTACTTGATTGAAAGAGTGATTTTGCATTTTCCGGAAGTGGCAGCGCGCGCGGCGCGCGAGCTCGCGCCGAACCTGCTCGTGAACTATCTCACCGAACTTGCGGGAGAGTGGAACTCTTTTTATGCGCAGGAGCGCATCATCGGCGGCGACCACGAGGCGTACAAACTTATCGTCGCACGCGCGTTTGTCTCGACCATGACGAACGGCCTCACGCTCCTTGGCATCCCCACACCAGAGAGAATGTGATGCGCTAATTTTTGTCCTATAGGCAGATATACAAATTAATTCTGTTGGTGTGATTTCCATCCCGCGGCTTTAATACAAGATGAAAAGGTGTTTTTCGTGCACACTTCGCATGTATGAACAAAAAACATGCGA
>Ga0210057_1008914_pt1 | contig 11749 bp, 11 predicted proteins | sample CryGeyCG2114_010_2_FD_183968 | JGI IMG/M metagenome (GOLD analysis project Ga0210057, IMG submission 183968) | Groundwater microbial communities from aquifer - Crystal Geyser CG10_big_fil_rev_8/21/14_0.10 (SPAdes) (version 2) | ecosystem: Environmental > Aquatic > Deep subsurface > Groundwater ...
TCTACCCCATTGTAATATCCAAACTTCACCCAACCGCTAATATTTGGGGTTGTCTTTCTAGTAATTTTAACCGTTTGGGGCTTGTTGTTGTTCGTATCAATATGAACTTTTTCAACTTCCATACAAGCAGTTTGTTCTTGTTGACCATCCTGATCACCCTGATCACCCTGATCACCCTGTTCTCCACTCCCATCAGGTGGTGTTCCATTTTCATACCCCTCCCAGTAAAATGGCTTTGATGTGGAAACAAATGGTCCATCGTCTCGAACTCCGATTATGACACTGTTTCCTTTGGCGACTCCAAGTGGCTGGCCCTCAGAAACCATTGGTAGTTGAATTGGGTTAAGATCTGCGCCAGCGGCTCTTTGTGCAGCCTCAACGCTGCGATAAGTATTTAATATTTGTTTGTCAACGCAAATATCTTTTACATAAATCCAGTAGCCACCACTACACTTTCGTGATCCGCACATTTTTGAAGTTGTAATATATTCATGTCTTCCAATATGTATTGTCACCCTATCCTCTGACGCAAAAACTACCATCGCTTCATAATTTCCTCCAATGTTGTAGTCGGTTTTTGGAACATTTATAAATCTGCCCACGTCTGTGGTTATTTGCAATACTGGAGCTTGACCTTTTATATCAGTATCATCTTCTTGTGGCGCCGAATTATATTTCATATCAAAAGCAGAGACGGCGCTTGGTTTATACCCCACCATCGACCCCATAAATCCTCTTATTTTTTGGTCAATATCCTTGTCTCCACCGTCAGTTTTTGTTAGATTTAAAATAGTTGGGTCATTATTTGGAACAAGTTCGAAGTAATTTGAACCAAAAACATCATACTCGTGTGGATGTTGTGAAATCGGCCATCTGACGTCTGCATTTGCGGCGTTTGATTCTGTTTGACCCAGTGGCACAGTCTTTCCAGAATCAAAGTCACAAGACGCGCCTGTGGAAGCCTTAGTTTGGGTAGTTTGTCTACTTTGATTAAGAGTGGTGGTGAGAAAAGTCGCAGCAACAATAACTAATATAATTCCAACAATTATGAGGGTAGAAACTTCTCCGCGGTTATTATTCATATCTTGGTTTTATTATAGACATTACTACTTACTATAACAACTTGTATAATAAGTTTGTAGACCCATATTAAACAAATATTAAATAAATGACACGACCTTATCTAATAATCCCAAAACTAATTCCGCAACCCACCTGGGGAGGAAATTATATTGCAAATTTAAAGGGTTGGAGTAAGTACGCAGATTTAGCAACAAAAAAAATTGGTCAAAGCTACGAACTTTCAAGCGCATCGCTACTTTCGATTGATATTCTTGATTCGAGCGACCCAAATTTTTTTAATATTGTCAATGACGGTTGGGCTAAAAGGACCCTTCCGGTTCGTCAACTTGTTCCAAATATAAATTTGCTTATAAAAATAAATCAGGCACTTGGAAACTCTTTTCAACTTCATATAAAACCAGGCGTGAGCGACCTATTTTGGAAAGCAAAGCCCGAGTCTTGGTATTTTTTGGAGCCTGGGTATATTTCCCTCGGTGTAAAAAATGAAGTTAATATTGGAGATTATAAAAAAGCTTGTTTGGAGATTGATAGGAAAATGAAGGAGTTAAGCCTGGGTGTTAAAACGTCAAAAGTTTCATTAAATGAGGCGCGGCAAACAGCTTCTGAATTTATCAAAAAAATTAATCCATGGCAGTATGTAAATCTTTATGAAACAAAAAAATATGAGTTAATTGATTTATCAGAGGGCGCCGTACACCATTCGTGGGAAGATAAGAAAATAGAAGGTTTTACTGGAAATATTGTCTTTGAAGTGCAGCTCGAGGCAATGGATGATGTAGCAACAATTAGATCTTTTGATCAAGGGAAAATACAAGATGACGGCTCAATAAGAGCTATTCAAATTGAAGACTACTTTAAACACATTGATACAAATCCAACTCACAACTCCTATGAGTCTTTGAAAAAATCAGAAATTGATCAACAATTACTGCGTACCCCGTTTTATTCAGTTGATATTTTAGAAATTTCCAATAAAGTTAGCATTGAAACCGACGAGGAATTTGATCACTTATATGTTCGTGATGGGGCTGTGATTGTTGAAGCTGGCGGAGTTTCGGTAAGAGTAGCTGCTGGGCACTCTGTATTTATTCCTCGGGAAATAAAGAATTATGTAATTGAAAATATTGGAGCACCGTCTGTGATTCTAAAAACATTTATTGATTAAAAGTTTGGTAAATTTAAAATCAGTTGTTATAAATAACCACAATTATGAAATTTTTATACAAAAACAACTCTCGAGTTGATGAAAAAGAGTTAATGAAAAGAATGGATTTTTTAAAAAATTATCAATCTCATCTTCAAGGCGTAATAAGTGCTGGCGGATATGAAGCTAATGAAGCATCGATCAATCTTCCGTCAGACAAAAAACTTCTTAAAAACGTTTTAGAAATGGTTGAAAAGAAGAAGAGTTGTAATTTGAAATATATAATTGTGGTTGGTATTGGTGGCTCAAATTTGGGCACAAAAGCAATATACGACGCCCTTTATGGATATTTTGATGCCCTACGCGCTGACAGATTTCCTAAAATGATTTTTCTAGATACACAAGTCGCTAGTGTTTTGTCTAATTTAAAAATTCTACTTTCAACCGTTTCAGGTCCTGATGAAATATTAATAAACGTAATAAGCAAGTCTGGGAGAACAACTGAAACCATGGCAAACTTTGAGGTAGTTTTTGATATGTTAAAAGATCACTTCTCCACAATCTCCGACCGTGTTGTATTTACTACAAACAAAGGTTCAAAATTACATGAAGCTGGAAATAAAAATAATATTAACGTGCTAAATCTTCCAGGTAATGTTGGAGGACGTTACTCTATTTTTTCAGCCGTTGGCCTATTCCCTCTTGCTCTATTGGGGGTAGATATTGAAAAATTAATGACCAGTGCGGCAAATATGCGGGATATATGCATTAATTCACAAGGATTTGAAAACCCTGCGTTAGTATCGGCAAGTATATTGTTTACACAGTCACAACAGGGGAAGAATATTAACGATAATTTTATTTTCGTCCCGGAACTTGAGTCTTTGGGAAAGTGGTATCGGCAACTCATGGGGGAGAGTATTGGCAAAGACGGAAAGGGAATTACACCCACGGTTTCTATCGGCTCAACAGATTTACACTCAGTAGGCCAGTTATATTTGGGTGGTCCTAAAGACAAAACCACGACATTTATTTATTCTGAGCTTGAAGATAATGGGGTTTTAGTCCCTAAAAAGACACTGTTGGGGTTGGTTAATATTATTGAAGGAAAGACAATCTCATCTATTATGCAAGCTATAGTCGGGGGTACGAAACTTGCTTATGTAAAGCAGGGGGTTCCTTTTATGGAAATCGTGTTTAAATCGATATCAATTGAGGAAATTGCCGCTTTCATGCAGTTTAAAATGATCGAGATGATGTATTTAGGAAAACTTTTTAATGTAAACGCTTTCGACCAACCACATGTCGAACTATACAAGTCGGAAACGAAAAATATACTAAATCAATCTTAAGGGAATGTGAGATCGTGTTGATTATTGAGATCCCGCTCTGTGGGATAGAGCTTTATAAAACAGAGGTGAAGAAGATTTTAGAGAGGTGATTAAATTTCATTTGACAATCTGTACATAATTCTGTAATATTGGATATATGATACAAACACTACCAATTACAGAAGCGCGTAAAGATCTTACAAACTTAGTAAATGCCGCAAAAAATAAGCTCGATGAATATGTCATCACTGTTAATGGCTCACCTGCTGCGGTGTTAATTTCTGCTGCCGAATATGATTCATGGAAAGAGACCATGGAAATAATAGCTGATCCCACACTTATGGCGGCGGTACGAGAAGGGGAAGAAGATATTAAGGCTGGGAGATATTACGATTGGGAAGATGTTAAAAAAGAACTCGGACTTAATGATGTACAAGATAAAAATAACAGCCAGAGCTAAGCGAGAGCTAAAGAACCTTTCAATACGGCATGAAGCTGTTCTTAATGCTATTTATGAAGAATTAAAAGATAATCCTTATCTTGGTAAACCATTGACGCGCGAACTAATGGGAAGGTTTTCATATCGTGTAGGAGTTTATAGAATTATCTATAATATTAATGAGAGGGATAAAACAATCTTTGTTATAACTGCGGGCCATAGGGGGTTTGTATATAAGTAGATTATTTTTTTAATCTAGCTTCTAAATAATAGCTTTCCCCGCATAATAAACGCGGTTTTACCGCAGAGTTATTTTGTTGGCATAGCTTGTTTAACCGCCCCAGATGGCGCATAAGACTGTATTATTGTTTCAATAATGAGAAGTATTGGTATTGCCAAAAGTACACCAAGTATCCCTCCGACACGTCCTCCAATGAGAAGTGCCAGAAGTGTCATTATTGGGTTTAAGCCAACTGCACGCTTCATAATTATCGGAACGATTAAATTATTTTCTAGTTGTTGAACAATAATATATAGGATTATTGATGAAAACCCTACAAAATACGATTGGCTGAGCCCTATGATAACAGCTGGTATAGCTGAAAATATTGGCCCAATGTTTGGAACCACCTCAAGTAATCCTGCCAACACCGCAAGTGGCAGTGCATAACGAATTCCAAGCGCTGTAAGACCGATGTAAGTGAGAACGCCAACAACCGTCATTAGTGTTGCTTCACCCCAAAACCATCTAGACATTCTGTTTTCAGCCCTAGAAAGCGTTTTTGATAGCTTGTCGGCGTCTTGTTTTTTAATATATTGGTGAATGAATCGGTCAACAAGATTTTCTTCAAGAAGAAAATAGACCCCGAAGAACAGTGTTGTCATGAAAAAAAGCGTGTTTGAAAAAACAACAGTAATGAATCCAAAAATATTATTGGTGACATTTGGAGCATATTGTCCAAGATCACCTAAATTCACATAATTTTCAATGTTTGGGATGAGGCCCTCAACTATTGAGGGAAGGTTTTTCAAAAGATTATTTCCTTCAAGAATTATTGGTGGAATAATAATTGAGATTATAAGAGCAAAAAATAGGATAAATCCTAAATAAACAAAAACTACCGCCAAGGCTCTTGGAATTTTATATTTGACTAAGGCAACAACGGCTGGCCTCATGGCGCTCATTAAAATAAATGCGATAAGTAGTGAAAAAAGAAGGTCGCGAACAAACCAGAGAAAATATAAACCTAGTGGGATAAGTGTAAATAGGGCAATCGTTTTTGGGCTTATGTTTATATTAATTCCTTCACCTTTCATACTGTTATATTAACATAGATTGATTTCCTTGGATAGTTTTTTATTTATAAAACTACTCTTCTTGGATCCGAACCGGCATAATTATGTGAAAAAACGTGTCATCTTTTGGAGACTTAAACAGTACTGGCGCATCAGGGCGGAGTAGTTCTATCACCACTTCCTCAGACGATATGTTGTTAAGGAGATCTATAACATATCTATAGTTGAAAGCCACCTTAATGTCTGGACCCTCTATTTGGATTTCTTGTTTGGTTGTATTGTCTTCATTTGCCTCTTTTTTTGGAGAAAGGATCAGTCCTTCTTTTGTGAAATTGTAGAGAACTACGTTTGAAAAATCACGTGCAAAAATTGAGATTAGTTTTGTATTCCTCATAAGGTCATCTTTTCCGACTCTAACAACGGTTTTCCTTTCTTCTGGAACAACGCGTTCGTAAGGTGGAAACTCACCTTCAATTAACCTTGAGTATAGTTTTATTTCCTCTGTTCCAAACATAACCATTTTCTCCTCTGGAGAGTATATGAAATCAGTTGTTTTTTTTCCTTTACAAATTTTCATAACCTCTCTTAAAAACGCTGCTGGAACTATCATTGAGCTAAAGTCTTTCATCGTTTTCTCTTTGGTTACCGATAAACGGAAGCCATCGGTGGCAACAAGTGTAAGCACTGACTCGTTCGCAACAAAATTCACGCCAGTTAGTACTGGCCTTGCGTCGTCACTTGATGCTGAAAAAAGCAATCTTGGCATGTTTTTAATAAACAGGTCTGTCTTTAGATTTTGTTTTGTTCCTTTAAGAGTTGGGGGTAGGGGATACTCTTCTGTTGGGAGTGTTGGAAATGCACCCTTTGTATTTCCTTGTGAAATTTTTAGGGTTCCGTCCTTCTCTTCCAAATCAATATTTCCGTTTTGTAAAAGCTGAAGAAATTCAAGAACCCTTTTTGATTCAAAAATCTGACCACCAGGTTCATCAATTTTCCCGGTAATAACAATGTGACAATGTACGTTAAGGTCTGTTGCGCGTATATCTATAACATCATCCTTCGCATTAATGTACACACCTTGTAATGCTGCTGATGTGTTTAATCTACCCGACGTAAACCTCTCTGCTGTTTGTACTGCAGACAGGAATTCATTTTTATCAAGGGTTATCTTCATGGTTAGATATTAATAATAGTAGTAATAGGAACTGTGCATAAGTGTATAAAACGCGCGCCAGATTTTCAAGACAAAGTAAAACGCGAAAAAACCTCTGTTGATAACGCGTGGAAACTATGTTGATGGTTGTAATGCCCGTAAAATTACTGAAAAATCCTCACGGAATGCGGGGTCCTTCATTTTTAATGACTGGATTTTATTAACGGCATGAAGAACGGTTGTGTGATCACGGCGATTTACAAGGAAAGCTGCCTCGTCTAGATTCATCCCAAGCTCAGTGCGCAGAAGAAACATCACAATTTGTCTTGCTAGTGCGACTGTACTTTTCCGGGAAGGACCTTTCAAGTGTGACACTTTAATATCATAAAAAGCACAAACCGCCTTCATAATATGTTGTGGTGATAATTTTTCCTTTTTTTTCTCATTTTTCCCGGCAATCAACTCCTCAACAAGAGAAAGATTAATTGGTTTGTCTGATTGGAGACTCCGTGCGTATAAAGAGAGGAGGGTTCCTTCAAGGGCCCTTGTGTCGACGATAAGTTCTGCCACCATCTTTGCAGCATTAATATCTATCTGAATGTTTTTTCCCCGCGCTTTAATAAGTAATATTGCCGTTCTTAATTCAAAGTCTGGTTGTTGAATGTCAACAATTAACCCTCCAGAAAAACGCGACCTAAGACGGTCTTCGAGCTTTCCAATCTCCTGTGGCGGGCGGTCAGATGTTAAAATTACCTGTCCGCGTGCCGAAACAATACTATTAAAAGTATGAAAAAATTCCTCTTGGGCTGTTTGTTTTCCAGCAATAAATTGAATATCATCAACAATAAGAACGTCTAAACCCCTATATTTTTTACGGAACTTTGAGGTGGTTTTCCCCCGAATTGCCTCTATGAGATCGTTCATAAAATGTTCTCCAGAACAGAAAAATATTTTTTTCTCTGGGTCGTCCGAAAGAACCTCATGGGCAATAGCTTGGGCCAAATGTGTTTTTCCAAAACCAACCCCACCATAAAGAAATAAAGGGTTGAATGAAGAACCTGGAGTGTTCCCTACAGATTGTGAAGCCGCGAATGCAATTTGATTAGTGTTGGAAACGGCAAAGTTGTCAAAAGTGAAGTCTGCCCTGAGGCCCGCCTTTCGGAAGACGTCCTCTTTTGTCGGTTGGAACTCAAACAAAGGGGCCGCTTTTTGTTTTTGAGTTTGTGTTTCAACCTCAAATGTGACTTTTACCTTTTTACCAATATGTAGAGATAGCAACTCCGAGACGTCGTCGGCTTTCTTCTCAATGTAGTCTTTTGCCCCTGTGTTTGAACAATAAAGAACAATTTGGTCCTGTGATGTTTGTTCCGGCCTTAAACCAACAAGAACGGAAAAATATATCGGGTTTCGTTCCTTAATGTGTTTTATTGATGAAACAAATTCTGGCCAAGAGAGCTTTATCATAAGGAAAAGTATTAAAAGTGATTATTATGTGGACAACTTATCCACAAATAATAAACATATAAACGTCAATTTTCAACAGCTAATTTTATCCAAAAAAAACCACCAAAGCTGTTATTATTAAAACAATATGTTATTACATATGTTTTTTCCTTCAAAATGCGTTGCGTGTGGTTCTTTTGGAAAAGTATTATGTGCTAAATGTAAAAACAGTATTAAACCCGTGACGCAAGACTCATGTATTATTTGTTATAGAAACTCAATAAATGGCCAAACCCACGAGACATGTAAAAAAACATCCTATATTGACAACGCCTTAGCAATAATTAAATACACAGGGGCGGGGAGGGACTGGATTGGCGCAATTAAATACAAAAGGGCATACAGCACAATTTCCGAGGTTGTGTCCTTTTTTCCACAATCATGGGTGCAAAAGTTTAAAAAAATAACTCAATATTACACCGATGCGCTTATAGTTCCAATTCCCCTACATAAACAAAGAGAGAAAATGAGAGGTTTTAATCAATCTGAAAAAATTGCAAAAGAGTTTTCAAAGATAATAAATATTCCTATAAGTTGTGTTTTACTTAGGGTAATAAACACGCCCCAACAAGCAAAACAACCAACAAAAAACACAAGAAAAGAAAATATTAAAGGGGCTTTTATTCTTAAACAAGGCGAAATGGTGAAAAACAAAACAATAATTTTAATTGACGACCTTTACACTTCGGGATACACTGCTCAAGAAGCCGCAAAAATACTAAAAATTATGGGAGCAAAAACAGTCTTACTTTTTACATTAGCCCATGGGAAGGTCTGACGGTTGTAAAAAAAGTCCTATAATGATATAATGACTAAATGGAATTTAACAGACTCATCTCGTTGGTTTTGGGATTTATAGTTTTAATACTGGCGTTTGTTTGGCTAAACAACAAATTTCGTTCTAATCCAAATCAAACCACAACCACCAACAAGGAAGCCACGATTACGTTGACCCCGTCTCCAACTAATACAAAAAAAGGTATTCAGGACGGCCCACTTAGTTTTTTATTTGGACTAAATGACAAAACCCCAACTCCATCCCCATCGCCAACCACGACCCAAATCAACGAAGAAAATAATAATAATTATGAGGTAAATGTTATTGAGGAAACAAGCCAAAATAAAGAAAATTTAAATACCAACAACCCAAACGTTAAGGTTCAGATTTTAGAGAAGAAAAATAATCAACCCACAATCACACTTCAGTCTGGGGTTAAAAATTCTCAAAATTCATACCAAACAGCAACGACTCAAATTCCAGAAACAGGTGCAGCTTCGATCCTGATCCCCACCACCATCCTCTCTCTCTTTGGAGGAGTCCTTTTACGAAGAAAGACCTAACCAAAGCCCTAATTTTTTTGTTATACCATTATGTAATTATGTACTTGCTTTTTGTCTAAAACTTTGTAATAATGAGCAAATAATTAGTAATTCAAAAATAAAACATGTCAACAAAAAGCACCAAACCATCAGAGAGTACACCAAAAACTAGAGCAGTAGACCTAGCTATCGAACAAATACAAAAACAGTTCGGTAAAGGGGCAATAATGAAGCTGGGAGAGGGTCCAAAGTCCACCGTTGATGCAATATCAACTGGAATATTACCACTCGACATAGCTCTCGGTGTTGGCGGCATCCCAAGAGGAAGGATCATAGAGATTTATGGGCCGGAAGCTTCTGGAAAAACAACAATTACGCTTTCCGCTGTCGCCCAAGTTCAAAAACAGGGCGGGACGGCTGCTTTTATTGACGCAGAACATGCAGTTGACCCTGCTTGGGCAGAGATATTAGGAGTTGATCTTGACAATTTATTAATATCACAACCAGACACTGGGGAGCAAGGATTGGAAATAACAGAGACGCTTGTCCGTTCAGGTGGAGTAGATTTGATAGTTGTAGACTCAGTGGCGGCTCTTGTGCCTAGAAATGAGATAGAGGGAAATATGGGCGACTCACAAATGGGGCTACAGGCGAGACTTATGTCTCAAGCTCTCCGAAAGTTGACGGCGATTGTGTCAAAATCAAAAACAACCATTATTTTCACAAACCAACTTCGTATGAAAATTGGGGTAATGTTTGGCAACCCAGAAACAACTTCTGGCGGAATGGCGATGAAATTTTATGCATCGGTCCGCATGGATGTGCGAAAAATCCAAACACTTAAAAAAGGAGATGAAGTTATTGGCGCACGAGTAAGAGTAAAGGTTGTAAAAAATAAAGTTGCCCCACCTTTTAAAAAGGCAGAATTTAGCATTAATTCTGAAGGAGTTGACAACCTAGGGTCCCTAATAGACATTGCTGCAGAGCAGAACATTCTGGAAAAAAGCGGCGCCTTCTATAAATATAAAGGCGAGGTTGTTGGTCAAGGAGTTGAACAGGCAAAACTGGCACTGAAAGAAAATGGCAAACTTACTGAAGAGATCAAAAAAAAGGTGTATGATGCTTTAGGTGTAAAAATAAGTGGTGGTACAAAGACGCCGGTTTTGCAAAATGACAAATCCACAGATAAACCAAAAACTACTAAATAAAGCTTACTTCTATCTCAGCTTTAGAATGAGGACGGTATCTGAGATGGGTCGTTATTTAGAGAAAAAAGCCAGCCAAATGTCATTAAGCATCCAAGAGGTAGAGGCTGTGTTGGTACATCTTATTCAAGAAAAACTCCTCGACGACAACGAGTTTATTAAAAGCTTTATAAGTGATAGAAACTCAAGTAAGCAAAAAGGGATGAATTTACTACGAGCAGAGCTTGGGAAAAAAGGAATAGAACAGCAAGATATTGATGATTATTTTAACTCCTACCCACAAGACGAGGTCTCGCTCGCACGCTCTGCTCTCCAATCAAGGACGAGTCAATGGAACATGCTCGATGAAATTGGCAGAAATAAAAAAAAGCAACAATTTTTAAAAAATCGTGGGTTTTATTACGATGTAATAAAAACAGCCATTGAAGAATAACTGTCAAAAGAGTACAATGTAATGGTTAATAATTACTAGAGTAGAGTGATTTAAGATATAGATTTTTTATTAAAATGGTAACTTCTATTATTTACAATACATATCGAGAGATTGATACAAAAAGACATCTTGGATGATTTTAAATCAAGTCGATTCCCAATAAGTTAGGGGATTGGTTAGATGTCCTTGATTAATGTAAATTGTAAAACACTACCTAATATCCTACGATCATCTACGAAAAACATACAAATACCTATGTTCGGATCAATAATCAATGCCCTGTTTCATAAAGAGCGCGAAGATAGTCTCGCCCTTACAAAACAAAAGGCAAAAGAGATAATCCTTCATGCAAATGAAGAGGCTCTAATAGTTAAACAAGAGGCTGAAAAGGCCGCCAGAGCAGCAATGCAAAGTGGCTTGGAAATTGAAAAAAGGTTGTCTCAAAAAGAGCAACAATTATCAGATAGGGAAAAGAGCTATCAAAGTAAGCAAAAAAACCTAGAAGACAAGGAGAGGGCTTTAAGTAAATTAAAATCTGAGATTGAGACCGAAAAAGAAACAATACTGCAAAAGCTCGAAAAGGTCGCGAGTCTTACAAAAGAGGAAGCTAGAAAACAAATACTAGGGGGCTGGGAAGATAAATTAAAAGGTGAGATAGTTCGTCAAATCAAACAAGCTGAGGAAGAAATCAAAGAGGGCGCCACGGAAAAAGCGAAGGAAATTCTTATAGACTCAATGCGATATGGAGCAACTGATTATGTATCAGAGTATACACTTGCTGTAATTCAACTCCCAAGTGATGATTATAAAGGGCGAATTATTGGAAAAGATGGAAGAAACAT
>Ga0210057_1008915_pt1 | contig 11748 bp, 12 predicted proteins | sample CryGeyCG2114_010_2_FD_183968 | JGI IMG/M metagenome (GOLD analysis project Ga0210057, IMG submission 183968) | Groundwater microbial communities from aquifer - Crystal Geyser CG10_big_fil_rev_8/21/14_0.10 (SPAdes) (version 2) | ecosystem: Environmental > Aquatic > Deep subsurface > Groundwater ...
AGAACCAGCCAGCTATCATGATCGTTCGCTGGAAGAAGCTCATCCGATCCCGCTTGAATGTCGATGAGTTGACCATCTGGGGTAATCAGGAAGGATCTCCTCTCTTGAAAGAAATCCTGTTGAGCCAGGAGAACAAGGGCGGCATCTGATAGGCTGTTTTGTCCTGTTCTCTCAAAGGCTTCTATATCTCTAATGATTTCAGCGGATCGAACCATGATACGTTATTGTTCTCAGAGGCGCTTGCGAAACCCTTTCGTGGATGATATAATGTCCGTAGAATGTTTCTATTGAGGGCCTTCCCAAACATTACTGATGATTTCCTGATAGCTTATCGTTTCATGGAGATTTTGTCTCATCGTTGGCGCGTGGGAGCTTGTTTCACGTCCAGCGATTTGAGATTTCCGGCTATTCATGAAGATGATATGCCTATTTTCAGCGGTAACCTCCCCATTGATAGCATATCATTATGGTTCGGACCACCCCAGAATTACAGCATAGGTAATTTCAAGAACTATGCTTTTCTAACAAGCCTCAGAGACGGACAGAAACCAGCGGTTGTGTTTCAAATGAACAAGTTTTGGGAGCTTGGAGATCAATTCCCCTATCCTTTCTATTCTGAGCAGAAACCTGAGGGAGAGGGGATCCTTTGCTATGCTCCTCCGATGCACAATAGAATGTTGAGAGAGACCATTCAGGCATATTCACTCTCGGAAACAGAAGAGCCATTGAAGATTCTTGCTCCATTACAAGGCTTGGGGCTGCTTGAAAACATGGTCAAGGAAGTCAGAGAAGAAACGGGCTGTTCAAAGCCTATTTTTCTTGCTTCTCCTGATGCTAGTTCTCCTGATGCTATTAAGAATGAGATTTTGGCCTCAAGTGCTGTCGTTGATTTCCGAAGGCACAAGTCTATTTCTTTTGCCAATGTTGTTGCTCAGTCCGTTGGTATTCCAACTGCCGGTACAGATTGCGTTTGTCCGAAGCCAGACTTGGAAGCAATTTCTTCAGAACAGAAGATATGTTTAGATGGGAGCCGGTTAACAGGAGAGGTTGTGCATGAGTACGAAATAGAAGAAATGATCTGGTGTTTTGATAATGTGATGATAGCTAATTGCCAGAATAATGATGCCGCCAAAAGAATCATGTCTATTTCTAGAGATATGATCATAGGAGAGTAAAATGGATATTTTCAAAATGCAGGGGCCATTCCCAAAGAACTGTGTTTCTGGTTCTTGCCGAGCCCCTTTCTACAAGGAAGACATCAAAGGGCATATTCCTCATTTCGCTATCACCACCTTAGTTCTTTGCAAGTGCCATAAGTGCGGAGCAATCCATAAAGTTAAAATGCCCGCTGTTTATGTTGAGCAGTGGATTGATGGTCTCCCAGAAACTCCTCCGATCTCTATTGAAGAGATGGCAGATTTCCAGAAGAAACTCGATTCTCCCGGAATTTTCCAGAGCTTGAGAGAAGAGACTGATGATTTCGACCTGATTTATGAAGATATGATGGACGAGACCGACGAATTGTATGATGCTGCTGAAGACGATCTAGATGATCTTGATGAATTCGATGAAGAAGAGAGTTCTTGACACTCCCGCTGTCAGGTGTTATAATAAGCCAAGGTCAGGATTGGCCTCGGAGGAAAACCATGAGATTTAACGCTATCCCTCACTTGAAGAATGTTCCTGCAAGCGGGAAGCACACCGTCTATGTCAAGCTTGATATGGAATCCGATCAGATCGAAAACGAACGCGCACCGATGCGTTTGGCTTGCGTCTTTGATCGATGCATCTCTGCTAGAAGACCTGGGGTTGAGAGTAGCTCTTAGGTTTGAGAGCAGAAATCGCAGGAAAGGATGCGGTTTCTATATAAACATCTTGACTGATAGCATGATCGACTATTTTGATTACATAGCCGATAATCCTATCGAGCCATTGCAATACAGATTCCAGATATCAGATAGATATCTAAAGGAGAAACAATAAACTAATGAAAGATATAGTAATCGGTATAGATCTTGGTATGTAATAGTGCCCCCTGTTCGAGAAATTGAACAGGTGTAACTCCTCAAATTCGGGGAAGCCTCAGCGGACAAAGCCGGTGGTAATCCCGAGCCAAGCCTGAAAAATCAGGAAGGTGTAGAGACTGTACGGGGAGGACCTTCAATTTAAGGTCAAGAGACAGTCCAGACCACAAATCTAACGAGCAATGAAAACTGTAGTGGTACTGACAACCAATAGTTGTGTTGCCTACATCAAAAGCGGGCAACCTGAAGTCATCCTCAATGCCGAAGGAGGCAGAACCACCCCTTCCGTCATTCTTGTTCGCGAAGACGGAACATCCACAGTCGGCGCAAATGCTAAAAAGTCACAGGCCATGAAGCCTCTGGATACTATCTCTTCGATCAAGAGAAAGATGGGCCAGAACATCAAGGTCAATGCAAATAATGTAGAATTCTCACCAGAAGAAGTCTCAGCCAAGATTCTCGCCAAGTTGAAAGCAGACGCCACGAATGTCATCGGCCAGGAGGTCACTCAGGCCGTTATCACGGTCCCAGCCTATTTTGACGACAGCCAACGCATTTCCACCCGCCGAGCAGGAGAAATGGCAGGGCTGAGGGTCCTGCGCATCATCAATGAACCAACAGCCGCCGCTCTGGCTTACGGTCTCGGAGAAGGCAAGGACGAGACTGTTTTGGTTTACGATTTGGGAGGTGGAACATTTGACGTTTCCATTCTCAACATTGTCGATGGGCTGTTTGAAGTCGTGTCCACCAGCGGAAACACTCAGCTCGGAGGAGACGATTTCGATCAGAAAATGGTTGAATTGATCACCGAAAAGATTCCTGAAGAATATAAAGAAAAGGTGCGCATCAATCCCGCCGCAAGCGCTCGCGTTAGACAGGAAGCAGAAACCGCCAAGCAGGCACTCTCCAGTTCCAACATGGCAGAGGTCAACATTCCTTATCTTTTGCCGGAAGAGGGATATAGTCTGGAGTGTCTAATTAACAGAGCCGCATTTGAGGCTAAGATCCTGCCATTGGTCAAGAAGACCAAGGAAGCTGTGGATCAGGCTTTGAGTGACGCTGAGATGACGCCAGCCGATATTGATGAAGTGATACTGGTCGGAGGCTCAACACGGGTTCCATTGGTCGTTGAAAGGCTGGCCGAATGGATCAACAAGCCCCCCTGCCGAGGCGTTAATCCAGATGAGGTTGTCGCCATAGGCGCTGCCATTCAAGGTTCAATTCTGGTCGGAGATACCCAAGGTGTAGTTTTGCTTGATGTAACGCCCCTGACTTTAGGGGTAGAAACCGAAGGTGGTCTTTGTGATGCTATTATTGAGCGCAACAGCAAGGTCCCAATCACGATCACTAAGACTTATTCAACGGCCAAGGATAATCAGACAGAGGTCGTGGTTAAGGTCTACCAGGGAGAACGAAAGCTGGCGAAGTATAACAAACTCCTGGGTGAATTCCATTTAGAAGTTCTTCCTGCAATGGCAGGTACTCCAGATATCGATGTCGCTTTCGACATCGATGTTGACGGTATATTGAATGTTACAGCAACCGACAAGGCGACCAAGCTCAAAAACAAGATCACAATTGTTCAAGAGGATCGTCCATCTAGCGAAGAAATAGCCGAGATGATGAAGGACGCTGAAGCACACTCAAAAGAAGATGAAGTTTTGGTCCAAAAGATAGAAGCTAGACAGGGGGCGGAACAGAGAATCCGATGGGCAGAGAGCATCGTTCTCGAAAAGTTCGCCGATAAGATCCCTGAAAATCTCAAAACCGAGATTGAGCTTTCAGTCGAAGCTGTCAAGAAGAACATCGATGCAGACAATATCGATGTTCTTAGACAAAGCATCGAAGAATTGGAAAGCTGGGTCAAGGCTGCGGGGACAGCAATCTATCAACAAGCGAAACAAACAAATGAAGCTGAACAAGCATCAGAATGAGTTTCTGCTGCTAAAGCCATAGTGACCAAAAAAAAGGGATCATGTCACTCTTTCTGGAAAGAACATTCAGGAGAGTGGCATGATTCATTTATCTTCTCGCTTGTTGAATAATGCTGGACAAGCAGTTTCGACTAAAGTGTCTATCGATCCTCTATCTTCCGCACTTAACTCTTTACAAGATCTTTATGAGACGATGACTATTGACATGTCCAATTACTGCATCGTTTCAAATCTCTATCTCGACCTAGCTGCTGGCGACTTTCAGTTTATCGCTAAGCTTGAAATCCTCTACGGAATCAAGTATAATGAGTTCAAGAAGGGCATCTCGGAACTGGCCGATGCTATAGACTTAGGGATCATGTCAAGAAGATATGTCCCATTGGCAACATCTCTTAAAAGATTGGCACCTTTTGAGAATCATCAAGCAAAGATCAAGATCAATATCATGTTGTTAGACGAGATGGGCAACTTGATGCTCAGGAGACTTTAATGCCTAATAAAGACAAAAATGCTATCAAAGTCAAAAAGCTGGATGGATTGAAAAAAGTTGAATTTGCAATCACAGACGAGATTTTTGACAGAACTAACCAGAGTTTCTTTGTCATTTTAGAAAACAGCAAGATGAAGATATCTTTAGGAATGAACCCGTCTCAGATATCTCACTATTTCTACTACAAGAACAATGTCCCCAATAACTTCTATGAGACGCCGTATGACCATTTCGTCAACATCATCAAGTCCAGCGGCGGCAGAATCACTGACATCACCATCAATAAGAACCGCTATGAAGTCCCAATCGCAACGATCACTTATGAAGTAGGCGATAGGAAGTGTTTCATAAGCAACATATCAGCAGGAGATGCAGTGATTTATTCAATGATTTCTGGAACTCCGATTAAAATGCTCTCGGAATATCTAGAGTCAGTCCGAACACCTTAATAATATCAAAGCCCAGCGTCGGTTCTGAGAATGCCTTGCCAAGTTTCTGAGACTTTGAGTAAATTATCAGCCTTTCCCATCGTATTCTTATTGACTAATCTCCAATGCATGAAGGCGCTGGGCACCAATGAGATATTGGAGAGAAAAATGCTTGTCAGATTCATAGACGGATCAAGATAGGAAGATAAAGGATAATTAGGGATACCATCTTCTCGTCTTAGGATGTGCAATGGTGCATGTCCTTGATGGAGTGTGCCAACTTCTCTGTCGAAAGAATCAACATCAGCCGTATCATAATAAGCTATCAGATTGATCTCGACTGTCGCATCATTAATGACTTTCTGAATCACAAAAGGACCGGCATCTTCTTGAGTCGGAGAGGTGTCAGGATAATAGGCGGTGTCCTTTCTTGTCTGTTCTGAAGATTTTGTATGATAGATGGTGGGCATTGTCTTGGCACCGCTCCAGGATAGAGAATACTTGATTCCGAAGCTCTCAACAAACCTGGAGTAAGCAACTGGTGTCAGATCGTAGTTGCTCGACAGAACGCCGACCACCAAGTCATAGTTTCGAAGAATTCTCGCACCCTTCGTCCCATGACGATGAGAAATGGAGATCTTTTCGTCATTGAGCAACATGTAATTCTCATAAATTGAGAACGTAGGTTTGATGTAATTGCTCGCGCCTTCAATGAATGGCGTGTTAGCCTCCATATTGATACTGATATTGGAGCGGTTGTTGACATCTATGCTGACATCTTTAATAGTGTAGGCTCGATAGCTAGAATTAACAGCCGTTGATGACTGAATCATCCAAGTAAAGATATCCATGTAATCTCCAGAGCCAGCAATGTTGAAGGTGTATCCGACGCCTTGATCTGTCACAAGAATTGGGCCTCTCATTGCTACGCTTTTGGATAGGTTGTCAATATCTTCAACCCACTTTCCGACGCCCCATCCAATAATGGGCACGCCCTGATGAGATATGCTGACATTCTGGTCGCAGTTTTCACAGACGATGAATTTGCCTGAAAAAGCATCATATATGGTTGTTGCTGTTGCTGCAAAACTCATGAGAACACCTTTTCTCCAGAAATTGTGAAGTCACTCAGGGGGAATTTCAGATTGATATTGACATCATTGATAAACCCGAAAGCAGTCTGGCTTGTTCCGTCCCCGATGATAGCTGGAGATCCAACTTCATATCCCATTGTCGAGAACCCAGAGCCATTTTGCCACAATACGTTGTTGAACAAGGCTTCAAATCTCGTTCTGAGATCAGATGGGACAGTATTATAGTTGGCCCTGGCCTTCATGATGATTCCGGTCGAAAATGCTTTGGCGGGAGAGACGGGGACCAACGTCTCTGCTGAATTTGGATCAGTGTAGTTGATATACTGAGGGAAATAGGGTCCAAACTCCGAGCCATCTGGGTACATCCCGTCTTGACGAGTTACTGTTGGCCAACTTCGATCATTATCGAAGACGGCTTTAACTGACCATTTCATGGTCGAACCATTATAGACGTATTTTTTGAATTGAGCCTTGCCAATATAAGGCATTTCAATAGATTGCATATCAAAACGGATATCTGCATTGATCTTATACGGCCCAACATAGGTTACGGCCCCTCCTCTGGTGAGGTAAAGATCGACATAGAAGTCATACCATCTGGATTTTCTAGCAGGAGTTTGCCAGAGCCCAGAACCCTCGGCGGGGCCAAAGTGCAATCCAGAGTAGTTAATGCTGCCATTGAGGCCATCATCTCCGAGAGTCAAATTGATTCCGGTGATCATAGGCTTTTCTCGGTTGAAATACAATCCAGGGGGTGCAGCCGGATAATTGAGTTCAGAGATACTATTGATCAGGTATTGATTTTTTCGGCTAACTCCATACAATAGTTCCATTACAAAAGATGGTACACACATTGTATTGGAACTATTGTCATAAAGAAAACCTTCTGATTGGATGAGACATGGACCATTAAGGGTATACTTCTTTTCGATGTCGCCCATGTCCCGAATGGGGGTTTGGCCTGTTCCTGTTGTAAGCTTAACAGAAGAAATGGGCATTGACTGTTGAATATTGACATCAGAAGCCATCAGATATGTCCAACCAGCGGCGGAAGCATCAATCGATCCTGGAGTTAAATTAGGATTATCTAGGCTGAAAGGTATTGCTACCACTTTATAGGTTGTATATCTGCCATTAGCTAGCGGCATGTCTTCCTCATTAGCTGTAAATAATTAATCCGGAAAGGTCAATACGAGTCGGCATTTCTGGAGACTGAATGTATTTTGCATCTCTCAGCATTGTATAAGCATTCTTTCCTTCAGAATTGTCGATGAGAGTGATGTATTTATCTGCATAGTCTATGTGAGTCTTATCTCCAAATCTCAAATAGAAAGGTTTGGAGACCTCTGATTTTGCTCTTTGAAACAAAACTGTTCCTGTATGCGCTGTCGAAATGAAATCTTCATCTGCAACAGAAACGGGACTCAATCCACTGATAGAAAAGTCCTGAGAGATTTTGACAGGAACATAGATAGGTGGAACGACTTGATAATCTGTCAATTGGCTATAGTTATTCGTCCCGAAATCAAAGAATCTCTTGTTATCCACTTTCCAGGTCAGTGAGATTTTGGTCGAATAGAACTCTTTTTCGGTCGAAGTCCCTGGATAGTCGAACAGGTCGCCATTGAGATAGATGAGAGTGTCGTACCATTTGATAATTCTATATCGGTCGTGATACTCTGTCGAAGTATCGTCTGGCCAAGCTCCCTCCATTGCAATCGCGCTCCAGATCAAGTCATCGCTTCCTTGCTCTTCAAGGTTCTGGAAGAAGTTCTTGTAACTCTGTCCGTCGGCTTCCCAGGTGATACTCCAATTTAGACCATCAGCGGCGAGATCAAGGTTGACGCTTTGGACATTCGGGCCATAGCTAGTATCAAAATCGGGGTCATAGAACTTCTTCATGGCATAGTCAATACTATCCTGAAGTAATTCCAGCCAAGCCCAAGGGTTTTCAGAGGCTCCACTGTCAGAAATGGTCGCGATGCCCGAAAGGGTGATCGTTCTTTTGGGGAATTTGACAGTTGCAACCTCTGGGCCGATGCGGCGGCTGCGATGTGTCGTGGTGGGGAGAATGCCATCATTGGTTGTCATCAATCTTCCTGTCTCACCGACCATTTGTGGCAATGGAGAGGCATTGTTGGTGCCGCCAATCTCTAAATTTTTGACGAAAAGCGGCAATCCGCCGTAAGTGAGTCGGTAGAGCTTACCGATCTCTTTGAAGTAGACGCTTGAATAGGTCGTGCCCGATCTGGGTTTTACAAAGAGGTTGGAGACGAATGATTTGTAGTTTGTGGCATCAAACGCCATGATTTACCCCTTAAAGTGACGGTGGCCTTAGCAAGTATTCAAAACTGAGTTTTGAGGTGCAAATACCAGCATTAAGATCACTAGAGGTTGCAGTAGTTAAATATCCAACAGGCTCCAAATGGTTTCCAGAACTGTCGGACAGGAGTGCTGATGCAATATTCTCTCCGACCAGACCAGTCCAAGAGTCCGCGCTAGGATATCTCAGATTGACTTGTAAGTGGCCCGCCGGATAAGTGAAGAAATCAGCGGCTTGGGTGCTGATGCGCTGTTGATTTGCCAAGATTGTTTGACCAGGACCCCAATAGCTGAGATTAGCCCGGCCCCAGCCAGGATATCCGAAGTTGATAGGAATCATCGAAGTTAGTTCAACAGAGACTTTGGCTCCCTTGAAAATTCTGATCGGAACATGCCAGAACATATCGCTCGCGGCAGCGTTTGGATGCCTGTATCCACCGATGAGGTTTAACGTATCATACTCAGGAGTGATCTTGATGCTGTAATCCTTTACGACATAGTACCGATCTGTTAAACTAGCATAGATTACGAAATCGTACCAAGTTCCTTTGCGAAGCGGCACGAGATCACTGGGATAGTTCAGAACATTATCTGTCAGCCACGGTTCTCCAATGTCTCGGCTTGTTGTCGCTGCTCCTTCTTGTGCTTCTGAAGGTGCTGTAGTCGGGAATCTTCCGTCACTGACATACCCTGGATTTTCCGAAAGATAATCCAGATACCAAGAGGTGCTGACATTTGCTCCCTGGTCGCTGATGTCTAGGCTTGTACTGTTCAAAACAACGTCGCTGGACAAGAACGTATCAGAAGTCAACGATCCAAAAATAGAATCCCAGCAGGTTTTGGTTATCCCAGAGCTATAAATAAAAGCGTCTGTGACCGCTGTCCCATTTATGGGACTTTTCCATGAAGGAGCATATCCACCAGAAAGAACAGAAGAGAACAACATTGGACCTTTGATGGATATTTGGGGGTCTGCGTTGCCGATATCTTTGATCAGCATATTTCCGCTGCCCCCCATAACATTCGCGGCAGAAACGCTCAAATTGTATTGATGGCTGATGTTTTCACAGATTATGAGCGCATTAGCATAGGGATCCCATCCCATTGACCAAACGCCAGCGAATGTTCTATTAAGTGGCATATTCTAACTCCAGTGTCAATTATATGATCATGCGAAGACAACTTGAAATTCTAGCTCAGAAGTTATCAGTTGGCCACTCAAGCTGACCTTTGATCGTTGAATTACTCCAGAGATATCATCTAGACTTGTCATTCCGAAAACGCTGGGATCCAACAAGTTTTCTCCATTGGCCTTGTATTTCGGACTCAGGTCAATAGTATCAATTGTGAAGTAATCCGGTCTCTCTGGGAACAATCCAGATGGAGTTGTCAATGGCGAAGAGTCTCCATATTCAGGTCCCCAAGGTCCAGGCAAATGCTGCGCTGTCACAAGCGGAGTGTTGAATCTAGTGTAGTTCGCATCCAGGTTGAGCAATGGGAACACCAAAGTCATGTTGCAGGTCATAGCAATGCTCTTGATGGCGAACCAAGGGGCTTGACCACGACCAAGTAGATTGAACGGATCGGCTCCAATCTGAATGTTGTAGCTCATAGACTTGACAGCACCAACGGTGTCAACCTTAGCAAAGGTTGGATTAGCTCCAGATGGATCTCCTCCAGTTGCCATGGTGATGCTTGCTTCAACGTAGAAGTCGTACCATTGGCCTTTTCTTAAAGCGGATGGCAGATCTGGAACGTCCGAACCCAGCGGAACAACTGTTGTTCCGATAGGAGAAAAGTTTGGATAAAGCGAAGTAGGATCACCTTTGATATTGGTATTGAAACTGGCTCCGTTCTCATCAAGAGAAATTGTGATGCTTTCTGCGTAGCTGTTTTGAGCATTGGTTGGATCTAAGGCTCCGTTCAGGTAGGCTACGGCAACAGTGCTCGCATCTCCGAAGATATTAGAACCGGCAGCTAAGACAGGGTAGACAATAGGGTTTGGAGTTGCGGTAGGAGCAATGTTTTGAGAAGCGAAAAGTATTGGGCCGCTGACGTTCAGGCTATCAGTTGAATTCCTGATATCCAAGACTTTCGTCTTTGCGGTTCCCTGTGTTAATTGCATCGGGGAGACATCCATCTGATTTTCGAATTCTGCTTTTTCGAGGACCAGATAGAGGCCGCTCAAGGGATTAGCAACGTCTCCGATGAGTGTTCCAGTGCTGAGCACATTGCTGCCGACCCCTATAATGTTGGAGAGCTTGACAACTCTCCATACGCCGGTTATGTTTGTTCTGACAGGCATAATTCGCTCCGCTTATAGTCCCTCGAATACTAGATTCTTTGTTTGGCTAAGGTATCCAGACCTCCAAACCGCTAGGAACTGATCTACTTGCTTAAGTATTCCCACTCCTAGCGGCTGTGTCCTTGGATGATAGACACAATCTCTAATTGTTGCCAACATGTCAGCAATTCTGATCTTGATGTACTCGTCCATGGCATGCCCACCGTGTTTCCAGGTTAATCTCTCATTGTCCCAATCTGTTACTCGTTTGATCGATTGCCATTCTCCTGTCACCACAGTCTCCATCAGATAATACAATGAAGCCGTATCCTGTGAGTCTGGGGCCAATAAATACAAGGGTTCTAGCTTGTTATTGAATTCCAAACTCAACTCTGTAATATCTTCTTTGAAAATCTTCTCAGATCCTTCTTTTACCGTGACCAAGCAATCAGCAAATGAGCAGTAGCGACTCATTAGGCCATCAGTGTCCATTGCGAAGTCGTAATCATTCTCATTTTTAAGGTCTGGCAGTCCAATCACTTCAAAATCAATCGTCACCAACCCCTTCTCTCGGGTGGTGATTTTCAATTTCGGGATAGCGGCGCATCCGAGCGTCAGGCGCTTGTGTTCGCTGGTCCGATAAGGATGATTGTATGGTCTCGCCGTGATGTTGGGGTCCATGACGGAGAAATTGGCTCCAATTGACAGATCCCCTAGAGTTGGGTTATCAGCATATCGGATGATTTCTTTGATTGGCTCAGCGACTTCTCCATCAACATTTAGATAAACAGGAACACTCAATTTGGTGTGGTAAACCTTTTTGTTGATATCATAGACAAGGGTTCGCGGCCCGCCCTGAATCAATGTTACGGGGTTAATCTCTTGTATAGGAAAATAGTCATCAATGGTCCTAACTAAAAGTGGATTGTCATTAATATAGACTACCCTAATGTGGCCAATGTCTGGGCTTGCTCTCATCTCTATGGTATTTTATCGTTTGCGCAAGGATTCTCCTGTTAGTTCCGCGAATCATATAGATAGAACTGAAAATTCCTCAAAACCAAAAGGAGGTGGAAAATGTCATACACAGATAATCAGCTTCAATCTAGAGGCTCTGGCAATTGGAAGATCTATGTCCATAAAGACGGCGGTGCGGTGCCTCCGAGCGTCAG
>Ga0210057_1008918_pt1 | contig 11747 bp, 13 predicted proteins | sample CryGeyCG2114_010_2_FD_183968 | JGI IMG/M metagenome (GOLD analysis project Ga0210057, IMG submission 183968) | Groundwater microbial communities from aquifer - Crystal Geyser CG10_big_fil_rev_8/21/14_0.10 (SPAdes) (version 2) | ecosystem: Environmental > Aquatic > Deep subsurface > Groundwater ...
ACCATCACCTTCAAAAACAATTATCTTAGTTACAATCTGGTCTAAAAAGTCACGATCATGGCTGACAACAAATAATGTTCCCTGGTAATTTGCAAGATTCTCTTCCAGCATTTCCAGTGTATCCATATCAAGGTCGTTTGTCGGTTCATCTAGAATGAGAAAATTGCTCTGTTTTGCAAGAACACGAGCAAGAAGCAGGCGGTTTTTCTGCCCACCTGAAAGAGTTTCCACGCGGTCGCGTGCATTTTTGGGGTCAAAAAGAAATTCTTTCAGATATCCACAAACATGTCTCTGTTTTTCGCCAACCTGTATGTATTCTCCTCCATTAGGGCATAATGTTTCCCACAATGAGTGGGTTGGATTTAAATCAGAGCGTTTCTGATCAAAATACGAAACTTCAATATTTTTGGCCATTTTAACTTTACCATTATCCGGTACCAATTCTCCAATAAGTAATTTTAAGAACGTGGTTTTACCGGAACCATTTTTGCCTAAAATCCCTATTCTATCGCCGCGCATTATCCTTAGATTAAACCCATCTAAAATAGTTTTTGTCTGGCCATTTTGCCCCTCGAAATATTTTCCTACTTTGTAAAACTCAGCCACTACTTTACTGGATTCGTTTATATCCAAAGGCTCCATCTCTATCTTTTTCATGGTTTTATTAAACAGGCTTTTATCTGCCTTTAATTTTTCACGTGCCTCTTTTACCTGCTCTAAACGACGCATGTTGCGCTTACGGCGTGCTTTTACCCCCTGACTTGCCCATGCCTCCTCCTGAGCTATTATTCTTTCCCTGTTAGCCAGCTCCCGTTCTTCCTGTTCCATCAGCATTTGTGCCCATTCATCAAAATGATTAAAACCCATAGGGCAAATGCGGATATTGCCTCTATCAAGCCAAAAGATTTTGTTAGAAATATTTGCCAAAAAGGTTTTATCGTGGCTGACACACAGCAAAGTTCCCCGATAATTCTGCAGAAAATTTTCCAGCCATTCTATTCCGCTAATATCCAGGTGGTTAGTTGGTTCGTCCAACATTAATATATCCGGCTCTTCAACCAATGCTCTGGCCAATGCAGCGCGGCGTAACTGCCCACCAGAAAGTTTGGCTATTTTATCATCAGGGTTAAGCTCAAATGGCCCGGTTACCATTTCAATCAGATAAAGATATTCATCATTCTGTTTTTCTTTTGGTAAGGCGGAATAAATAAATTCAAAAACAGTTTGGCCAGTTTCCTGTGGAACTTCCTGTTGTAAATAGCCAATTGTTGCACCTGGTGCCTGCCAGCGCTTACCCCCATCCAACTCTTTAGTGCCGGTTATCATATGCATCATCGTGGTTTTGCCAGAACCATTTTTTCCTATAAGGCAGATTTTATCACCTTCATGGATATTAAATGACAAACCGTCAAATAATGGCTTACCGCCAAATGTAACGTAAGCATTCTGTATACTGAGCAGCAGTTGAGCAGCCATAATGGATATAAATAAGTTAATTATAATTAAGTGGTTCTTAGAATAATTTTGCCCATATGCTCAAAACCTCGCATGCGGGCATGGGCTGTATCAGCATCTTCAAAATCGAAGACTGAATCTATAACAGGATTCACTGCACCAGATTCAAAAAGCGGCCAAACTACTGTACGTAGTGACTGCATAAGCTCATGGACAGTCTTTTCGGAACGGGAACGTAATGTGGAGCCGATTATAGTGAGATTTTTTAAAAGTAACGGTGCAAAATTCATTTCCACCCTGGCACCATGCAGAAAAGCTATGCATACCAGCCTTCCTTTTACACGCAATGCTTTTAAGTTTTTTTGAAAATAATCTCCGCCAACCATATCGAGAATAACGTCTACTCCCTTTCCATCGTTTAATGCTTTTACAACTGAAACAAAATCTTCGGTTTTGTAATTAATGGCTTTATCTGCCCCTAATTCTTCACAGAATTTACATTTTTCTTTATCTCCTGCTGTTACAAATACTTTTGAGCCAAAAGCTTTGGCAAGCTGAATAGCCGCTGTTCCTATCCCACTTGACCCACCGTGTATAAGGATTGTTTCCATTGGTTTAAGCCGTGCCAGCTCAAATATATTCAGGTAAACTGTAGCAAAAACTTCTGGTATGGCTGAAGCGAATACCAAGTCCATTCTTTTTGGTATGGGAAGAGCCCGCCACTCTGCTACAGTAACATAATCTGCATAGCCCCCACCGCGCAGCAAAGCACAAACTTTATCTCCCACCTCATGCATGGTGACAGATTTACCTATTTCTACAACTTCACCTGAAACTTCAAGGCCAAGAATGTCGGTAACGCCAGATGGTGGGTTATAACTACCTTCAGCCTGATAAATATCAGCGCGATTAACGCCTGTTGCAGCAACTTTAATTAAAATATCATTTTCTTTTACGTTATGCGGAACGAGGGATTCTTCTACATTTAATTTGTAGTAATCGTTTCCATGTATGACATTTAAATAGCGCACACGCGGGGGAAAATTTACCCTAACCCTGCCGGGCTTTCATCCGGGGGTTGGTTTTGTTGATGATATACACCCTGCCTTTGCGGCGCACAACGCGGCAGTTTCTGTCGCGTTTTTTAGCAGATTTTAATGAGCTTACAACTTTCATGGCCAACTTCATCCGGTCTTTTATTGAAAATAGGCCGGAAAAGTACATAAAGCTTGGGCTAGTGTCAAGCCTACAATTATAAATTATCAACTTAATTTTGTAAGCCCATGTTCAGTTTTATGCCAGAAATGTGGTTTGGTAATAAGTTGCCATAATGCACGGAAACTGGCTATTACATGTAAAACCCAATAAAAAGGGAAAGCCAGACTATAAGCCACCATATCCCACCATTTGCCGTGACAGCTTACTGTTATAGCAATAATAATATGGCTTATTACAGCGCATGAAAAATTAAAAACTGCAACTTCAACAAACCAGCTCGGAAAAGATGTCCCGTCAAAATAAGCTAAAGCCATAAATAACAAAGTAAATGGTAAAGTAAGAAATACTACAGAGGGTGCGGCAACAGAGAAAACAAACCCCATAAATCCCTTAAAACCCAAATCCTTATACATTTCTCCGGGTTTTCTTATATGTACAGCAAAAGTTTGCATATGGCCTTTGAACCATCTAGTTCTCTGACCAATCCAACCAGAATAAGAAACTGGCGATTCTTCGAGAGTTGTAGAGTCTATAATAGTCATTCTAAGACCCTTCTTAGCAAGCCTTAGACCCATATCTGCATCTTCCGAAACATTATAAGGGTCCCAGGCATAAACTTCCCGTAAAACGTCTATTTTAAAATGATTACTTGTTCCAGCAAGAGGTACTGGCATTTTCAGATATTGCAAGCCAAGAATAGTAAAATTAAACCAGGAAGAATATTCAATTGCTGACATTCTGGTAAGAAGATTTTCATTTTTATTATAGAAGCCTAGCTTAGCCTGAACACAAGCAAGATCAGATTCAGCATCGTTAAAAGTAGCAATTACATCACGCAACTGAGCTGGGTCTGGCTTATCCTCAGCATCATAAATTGTTACATATTCACCCTTGGAAAATTTTAAGGCATAGTTACACGCTTTCGCTTTAGTCCTTGGCAAAGAAAAGGGAACTTTTACAATTTCGAATATATTTGAAAGTTTTAATAACTTGATTGATTCAATTGTAGCTTTGTCATCTTCTTCGGTTATTAATTTTATATCTAATTTTGCCTTCGGATAATCCAGATCTTTAATTGATTCTGCTAATTGAGTTATAGTTTTAGATTTTTCCTTATAAAGAGGAACCAGTATCGTATATATCGGCAACTCTCTATCACTCATTCTATGATTGTTTTTTCCCTTGTCCTTCTTTCCAGAAAAACTTCCTAAAACAAAAAAACATGTTTTAAACAACAGAGTGATAAAATAAAAAACATTAGTAACAAAAAATAACCCAATAACAATAGGTTGTACGAACATAAAAGCAAAAAGCCCCATAAAAGAAAATAATGAAATTTTTCTTCCTTTAGGTGTCATAAACAAAGTTTTAGCAGATTTCCATGGGCTTTCACGCCATAGTAACTCTCTTGCATCTTCATCATCTTGTTTTGCAAAATTTTTCTGAACAGTTCTGTAGACGTCAAAACTGGAGGTTATAATAAACGAATAATGCTTATATTTTGCGTCGGCCCAGATTTTGAGCTTTGGAGAAATCTCAGATGTAGCAAGAATTATATTTTTGCCCTCTTTTTTCCAGGGAACTACATATAAAGAAAGATAGTTTTGACGTTCATCATCCTCTAGCAATACTGGGTCGCAAGGTTCATCTTCCAGATCGACAAATCGCATCCCTAATGTATCAGCAAGTTCACGGTGAAAATTATATGAGTTTATTTTTCCTTCACTGAGTAGGATACGCCCTATTTTCTCGCCACATTGATCCTGCAACTGCAGAGCAGCATCTATATCCTGTCTACTGACCAGGTTTTTTTCTACCAGCGCATCGCCAATTTGTTTGATTTGCTGTTTCTTGGGCATTTGCATCAAATATCCCCCTGCTCTGCTCTCGTCATAAGTTATACCTCGAAAAAGGATTAAATGAAAGAGAAAGAAAGACCAGCAAAAGATATATCCATCAATTACAGGGGGTTAGTCTAAGTGGGAAGTTGTAACTTTAGTGGAATTTTCGATCTATATCCGAAAGGGCACGGCTTATTATTTCTTCAGCAGTTTCCTGGCCTATGTTTTCTTCTATTATAGCTTTTGCAGCGTTTATAGTTATATCCACCGCATTCTCTTTAATTTCACGCAAAACATTAGCCTCAGCCTGAGCTATCTTTTCTATAGCAATCTCAGTTCTTCTGGTTATATCTTTTTCGAGATTGTCTTTAGCAATTGCTGCCACACGCTCAGCTTCATGTTGGGCATGTGAAATAATTTCTTCGGCCTCTTCAATGGTCTTTTTATGCTTTCTCTGATAAAGGGCAAGTACTGCCTGAGCTTCTTCTTTAAGCCTGACAGCTTCATCGAGCTCCAATTTTATTTTTGCAGCTCTGCCATCTAATTGTTTGGCAAGTGCCCGACCTACAGGCCTCACAACTAAAGCGATAAAAATAAAAAAAGATACTGCAACCCAGAATGCTTCATCAAAATGCATAGTAAAAACCCTCTCTAGCCTATTTTATCTTTAAGCAACTTTGCCACCCGTTCACTGGCTTCATTCTTACTGACATTTATTTTAGTAAGCTTATCAGTAATCATGACTACTAAATCAGCTGATATTCCAGTCATTTCCTTTATAGCCTGCTCTTTAGCGCCTGCTATCATTTTATCCGCCTCTTCTGCTTTTTTCGCAAGTACAGCATCAAGCTCAGAGTGCTTTTTTTTGGAAAACTCCTCAGCTTTAGTAACTGCTTTTGCAATAATAGCGCTTGCTTTAGAACGCGTGTTTTCTAAAGAAGAATTATATTCCTCTTCCATACGTTCTGCCTCTGCCTTCATATGATCTGCTTTTTCCAGATCACTAGAAATTCTATCCTGACGGCCTTGCAAAACAGAAGTTATCTGCGGCAGAATTGCTTTTGCCATTATTAAGTATAAAAGGGCAAAAGTTATCGCCAGCCAGAATAACTGCGAAGGAAAGGAAGATAAATCAAGCTGCGGCATTCTTTATTTACCGACAACGAACAGAAGTATCAATGCAACCAAGAATGCAAATATACCAAGTGCTTCTGCCATAGCAGCACCGATGATAGCATTTTTAAAAAGCTTTGGTTCAACTGATGGATTGCGCGCAATACCACTAACAAGAGCTGCAAATATAAGACCAACACCAATAGCCGCACCAACCATGCCAAAACATGCGAGACCAGCACCAACATATTTAAGAACTTCGTATTCCATATTAAATTTCCTTTAAGACTAAGTTAAAAAATTAATGCAGATGAATTGCATCGTTCAAATAAACGCAAGTAAGAACCATAAAAATATAGGCCTGTAAAATAGCAACAAAAACTTCAAAGCCAACAAGAATTACTGTAAAAAGCAAAGGTAAAACACCGGCAATGCCCATTGCTACAATAAAACCTGCAATTACTTTAAGTAAAACGTGGCCAGCCATCATATTGGCAGCAAGACGAATGGAAAGACTAACTGGACGCGTAAAATAAGAAAAAATTTCAATAGGAATAAAAACCGGAGCAAGTAGAACAGGAACCCCGGCTGGTAAAAACAGTTTAAAGTACCTAAAACCGTGTTTTATAAAACCGATAGCTGTAACCCCAACAAATATTACAGCTGCAAGGGCAAAAGTAACTGCTATATGGCTTGTAACAGTAAAGCTATAAGGAAACATACCCAATAAATTACAAAATAAAATGAACATAAAAAGAGAAAAAACAAAAGGAAAATATTTACGCCCACTTGCCTCAACAATATCTTTTAATGTACCGGCTACAAATTCATATGAAAGCTCTGCAATTGACTGCCAGCGGCTTGGAACAAGCGCTCCCCTTCTCATGCCACCGGCAAGAAAAACGGTTATAGCTATAACGGCAACAACCATTAAAAGTGAAGAATTAGTAAAGCTTATATCAATATTTTTATTCACCCCAATTAAAGGCAAGTCAATAAGAGATTGAATTTCAAATTGATGTAAAGGCCCATGAGACCCAGTATTGGAGGCTTCCGACATAATTAATCTACTTTTTTTCCTTTATATTCTTATCTACAGAGCTGCCCTCTGTTGTTTTGGAAGCAAGTTTATAGATATTTAATATTCCTGCTGCAACCCCAAAAAAGAAGCAAATGATAAAAAAAATGGGGGAAGTGTCCAGCCACTTATCTATATGGAATCCTAAAAATGCACCAAGCAACACTCCTGAGACAAGTTCAACGCTAATTCTTGTTAAGCCAAGGTCTTGCTTTTCCTCAATTTTAAAGGAATTTTTCTTGCGCGCCTTAGTGATACGCTTTTCGAGCTCTTTAAGCTGTGATTCTTCTGCGTTATTCACTTGAACCAGATGGTGTTAAAATATTGTCGATAGCGGCAGAAACTTTTTCCAGGCTTCTCTCACCATCATATTTCTCTTCATTTATAAAAATGGTTGGGGTTCCCTGGATCATAACTTCTTTTCCAGCTGTAACTTGCTCACTAAGAATGGCATCTTCCTGTTCCTTATTTGCCAAACATTTGTCGAATTCTTCCTGACTCATCCCACTAATTTTTGCAATGGTTCCCAGCTTCTCTAAAAATGCCTTTTCACTTTCTGCATAAGCCCATTCTTCCTGAGATTTAAATAATGCTGCCAATACGCGCTTTTTCATTTCTTCTGAAGGCATACAAGATACTAATTCTGTTCCGCGTAGTGCTGGAAGATTAAGAGGAAAATGACGATAGACCAGCCTGACTTTTCCTGTATCTATGTATTTTTCTTTTATAGCTAAAAAAACATTCTTATAGAAATCCTTGCAATGAGAACAGGAAAGAGAGGCATATTCAACTATAGTGACTGGCGCTGTTTCCTCGCCATAGATAATATCAAAAGGAAGTTTTTGTTTTAACAATTCTTTATTTATCTTCTGATCAATTGTTATTTGTTCCTCCTGGTCTTCAGCATTAGCAGAATGATAAATTCCAGCAATAGAGAAAATTACTGACAAAACAACAAAATAAATAGATTTCTTCATTCTTGCCCTCTTTTTTTTAACCTGCAGGTTTTTGAAAAATTTTTATTTTAGATATAGCCTTATAACCAAAATATACAGCTATTTTTTCTATAATTATAGGCTCCATATGCTGTATCCGTAGTGATGAAGCATCATACACTTCAAGATGCAGGGTTCCATCTGTTTTTTTGTCTCTGCTGAACTTAACATCGCGCGGCAAAGTTTGTTCAGCAATTTCGCCACCTACAATATCATGCCAGTTTGCCATAATATTACCCTGAACAAAACCCATATCTTTAAATATAGGTTTTGTAACTTCACCTAGAATATTAGCCAGGCTCACGGAACCATGAAATTTCTTTTTCAGCCATTCTTCACGCTTTGTCATAAAATTTTTACAAGTTTCTTTATTGGCGCAAAACTCTGGCGATGATGGGGAGTTACACCAAATTGCGCCAGACTTTCCTGATGCTCCTTTGTTCCATAACCTGAATTTCTATCCCACCCATAATCAGGAAAATTATAATGTAACTCCCTCATAATTCTATCTCTTGTTACTTTTGCCATTATTGAAGCTGCAGCAATAGAAAAGCTCTTACCATCACCTCCTATTATTGTTTCCGTCTGACATACTAATAAGGGAGCATGGTTTCCATCAATTAAAGCAATATCAGGTTGCCTGGATAAATTTTCTACTGCCTGTTTCATGGCTAATTTAGTGGCCTCTAATATGTTTATCTCATCTATGACACCTTCGGGAACGATACCAATGCCAAATATAGATGTTTTGCGTATTTCTTCATATAAAACCTCTCTTTTTTTGGGTTTTATTTTTTTACTGTCATTTAAACCATCCGGAATTTTTTCCGGATTGAGGATAACCGCTGCAGCTACAACAGGGCCTGCCCAAGGCCCGCGGCCTGCTTCATCTACTCCTGCAATTATGCCTTTATATTTTTCCTCGAAAGAAAAATCTGGCATGGCCTATCCTTTTACTTTCTTTGTTCAGCAAGCAACTCTGACAGGTTATACCATCTTTTGGCTTCTTCTAAATCCTGCCTGACGCCATAACCATTATAATACATGCCACCTATGTTCCATGCCGCATCAGCACTGCCTTCTTCTGCGGCAAGTTTGTACCATTTCAATGCTTCCACATAATTTTTTTCTTCGCCTAAACCATTGCTATAGAGGTATCCCAGGCTCTCCATAGCATAAGTGTTTTTTCTTTCAGCAACTAATTTATACCATTTAACCGCCTGTTCATAATCTTTGGCCACTCCTTTGCCATTTCGATAGGCATCGGCAACAATTGTTTGCGAGTTATTATCTCCATATTCTGCGGCCAATTTATATAATTTGAATTTTTTCTCTTCGTCTTCTTCTTCAGTTGCCATAACCAAATAAATATTAGCAAGAAGGCCTGAGATTTGTTGTTTTACATCCTTATCATCTGCTTCTTTTTCCAAAATTGTATAATGCTCAAGCGCCATTCTAATGTTTTTCTCAGTGCCTATACCATTTTGATAAAACAGTCCAAGTTTCATATGAGCATTCAAAACTCCCTTATCAGCAGCTTTTTGGTATGATGAAAAAGCTTTTTTATAATCCTGAAATACACCCAGACCTTTTTCGTATAATATACCAAGCTCAAACCAGGAATATGGCTCATCTTTTTTTGCTGCCCTATTTAACCAGGAGAATGCTTTGCTTAATGCCCCAGTTGTATTTTGCCGCCTGTATAACTTTGCCAAAGCAACCATAGCTCTGGAGTTGCCACTAATAGCCGATTTTGTGTACCATTCTTCTGCTTTTTTCTCATCTTCCTTAACTCCCTGCCCATATTGATATATGTAACCAAGTATATATTGCAGAGATTGATCTTTTTCGGCAGATTTAATCTTATCAGCTAATTCTGAAGCATCTATTGGCTGAACTTCGCCAAGGGAATAATCATTTTCATAATTTATTTCTGTAGCATGGGAAAAGCGTGGCATTAAAAGAAAAACAAAGAAAATTGCTGATAAAAATCTCATTATTTCCACCTTATGATTTTTCCTTTTTTATAAACTCCGCCATCTCTATTGCCGCATAAGTTATAATACCCGTTGCGCCAGCACGCCTAAAAGAAACAAGGCTTTCATACATGGTTTTTTTCCAATGCAGCCAGCTATTTTGATGTGCTGCCTTGAGCATGGCATATTCGCCACTTACTTGATAGGCAAAAACCGGAACATTAAATTTTTCAGATACTCCCTTTATTACATCCAGATAAGGCATTCCGGGTTTAACAATAACCAAATCAGCGCCTTCTTCTATATCCAGGGCAACTTCTCTGATTGCCTCATCACTATTGGCTGGATCCATCTGATATGTTTTTTTATCACCTTTAAGATTATCTGCAGAGCCTATGGCCTCTCTGAAGGGCCCATAAAAGCTGGAGGCGTATTTGACAGCGTAAGACATTATCTTAACATTTATGAACCCCTCATCATCAAGCGCGCTGCGTATTGCAGCCACCCTGCCATCCATCATATCTGAAGGCGCAACAATATCACACCCGGCCTTAGCCTGAACTATCGCCTGTTTGCAGAGCACTTCAACAGTTTCATCATTAACCACATAATCATCTTTAACCAGCCCATCATGGCCATGGCTGGTATATGGGTCTAACGCCACATCGCATATCACGCCTATATCTGGAATATTCTCCTTAATGGCCTTTATAGCCCGGCAAATAAGATTATCCGGGTTATATGCTTCTTCTGCTTTCTCAGTTTTTAATTTTTGCTTAACAACAGGAAATAACATAGTTGCCGGAATCCCAACCTTTTTTGCCTTTTCCACCTGCTTTAACAATAAATCTATAGAATATCTGTTTACACCCGGCATCGAATTAACTGCCGTTTTGATATTCTTTCCCTCTTCAACAAATACCGGCCATATAAGATTATTGGTGTCTATGGTCGTTTCACATACCATACGACGCGACCATTCACTATGCCGATTGCGCCGCATTCTGACTGCTGGAAAAGAACCTGAGGAAGTTTTTAAAATTTTTGCCATATTCCTATAATAAAAAAGCTCTCCGCTTTTACAAGAGAGCTTTGCCAAAAGGAAGTTATTTATATGATTTTATCTGACATGTTCTTTGATCTTATTACCAATTTCTTCGGCTTTTTCGCGTATTGAGGAGATTTTTTCTACCCAGCTGACTTCCTTTACTCCTTCTACAATATTTTTAACTTCTTCGCCGGCTGATTTTAAAAGTTCAAAGGAAGTTTTGCCCATTGCTATATTGTAATTCAAAAACTCACGTGGCCATTCTGAAAACGGAGTTCTTTCAAAAATCACTTTAGGAGTAACTCCAATAATATTTCTACTAACCAAAGAGATGCCAAAAACAAAAGACAGAGACCCAATTATTGCTGATAATTCTGGTGGCCCTTGCATGGCAGGAAGCGCTGAGTTAGCATTCTGAACAACATTATCTATAATTTCATCAACCACCGAAGACGTTTCATTTCCAACTGCGGTAGAAGACGTTATGTCTATCCCATCCTCTAAATTAACTATATAATCATGTGCTGACGGATTTTGAGGCATATCCTGTAATGAATTTTCTCCAATATTGATTGCCTGTTCATTAGTAACTTGATTTTCATAAACAATATTAAAAAATTCTTCTGCTGACATTTCTTTATTGTATAAATTAACATATTCCAAAAATTGTGCTTTATCCGGGTCATTTAAAACACTGGGGTAAAACTTACATGTAAGAAATTTTCCCTCAGTGAATACAGGCAGTCTATTATATGCTTCTGCCACATATATATTTGTTACTCTGTCTATGCAATCAGTCGCACCTCCTGCTCCATAAAAAGCAGAGTCGTGCTGTATACCAAAAAGATGGGTTAATTCATGAAAAAGAGCACCCCCAAGTTGGAAAGATTCTTCTAAGAGCTTGTTAAGTAATTAATTATGATATAAGTTATACTTAAATCCAAGTAGGAGTTTGAGTATGGCATATATAAGTGACACCAGTAATAAGCAATGGGAAATTTTACGGGTATTTTTTGAACGCGA
>Ga0210057_1008919_pt1 | contig 11745 bp, 9 predicted proteins | sample CryGeyCG2114_010_2_FD_183968 | JGI IMG/M metagenome (GOLD analysis project Ga0210057, IMG submission 183968) | Groundwater microbial communities from aquifer - Crystal Geyser CG10_big_fil_rev_8/21/14_0.10 (SPAdes) (version 2) | ecosystem: Environmental > Aquatic > Deep subsurface > Groundwater ...
AGCTAATCCTAATAAAGGCGGCCTCAGTTCGGATTGGGGGCTGCAACTCGACCCCATGAAGTTGGAATTGCTAGTAATCGCGGGTCAGCCATACCGCGGTGAATACGTTCTCAAGTCTTGTACTCACCGCCCGTCAACTCAAGGGAGATGGGAGTACCCAAAGTCCCCTTCGGGGGCCTACGGTAAGCTCATTGACAGGGAGTAAGTCGTAACAAGGCACGGGTAGCGGAAGCTGCTCGTGGAGTAATTCAATTTGAAAAATTCTTGATTTATCAAGATGAATAAGTTGGTTCTCATTAGATATTGTCGCAAGATAATTATCTAACGGGAGGATTCTAGTGGATTCCCAGAACCACTAAAGACGATGTGGAAAGACACATATTAGAACGGAACAGAATAGAGAACGATATAACAAAAAAGACCTCGCCAAGCGGGGTCTTTTTTGTTATTGTATTCTCCAGTCAGTCCATTTTGCGCGTGTAGCTCAGTTGGTAGAGCAATCGACTGATACTCGGTAGGTCCCAGGTTCGACCCCTGGCACGCGCACTAGTAATGTAGTGCACCTTGAGAACCCTCGGTTCTCAACGGGCTTCGCCCTGCTCTCCTATGCGGGAGAACTATGGTTCTCCCGACCCCACTTTGTGCCAGGGATCGAATAGGAGAGGGGTCGGGAGAGGAGTATCCTCTCCCGTAGAGGAAGTTCTGCCGAAAGGCAGATTTGGGAAAACCGTCCTAGAGCGTTTGAGTTCGCTCGGAGTAGCTGGGTTTCCTAGGAGTTCGACCCCTTGGCACGCGCCCCAAATATCGCCAATTTTAAGTAAGCTGATATAATATTCACATGCATAGAAGTAAGATAATTATCACTCTCGGTATTATAGTGGCTCTCATGCCTCTGTTAGGTTTTCCTCACGCTTGGGAATCTGTATTACAGGTTCTACTGGGCCTATCTATATCAGGACTTTCTATCTGGTCTATTATAGACAAGAGATTGAGTCTCAAGGCTCGAGCTAGAAGTCGTCAGCTAGAGAAGAAGAAAGAGCAAGTATTAGAAGCTGTTAGCGAGGTAGAAGTACCTCCATCCCTAAACGAGGGTCTGTAAAATGTCTCGACCTAAGAAAAGTTTTTTAACCATCACTCTTATCGGTGTTGTTTTTATATTATTCATATTACTCTTACCATCACTTCTTAAATCTAATTACACCGCTAATACAGAAGAGGTTCCTGTTGTAGAAGAGCCCAAGGAAGTCATAGTGCATGTTGATACTCCAGAACCTCTCAAGGCTATTTATATGACCGCCTGTGTAGCTGGTACTCCAAGTTGGAGAGAGAGTTTAAAGTCGCTTATAGAGACTACAGAACTTAATGCAGTGGTGATAGATATCAAAGACTCTACTGGTTCTGTATCTTTCCCTAACGAATTTCCAAAACTTGAAGGAAGCAAGGGGTGTGTAGTGGACGACATGAAAGATTTTATTAAAGAATTACACGAAAGTAATATCTATGTGATAGGTCGCATCTCTGTTTTCCAAGATCCTTCTTATAGTAAGCTCTTCCCAGAATTAGCTGTGAAGTCCAAAAGTAGTGGGGGAGTTTGGAAGGACCGCAAGGGACTTTCATTTATAGATGTTGGCGCTAAGCCTTACTGGGATTTTATTGTAGAGCTTTCTAAGGCTTCTTATGATATCGGTTTTGATGAGATTAATTATGACTACGTGCGCTATCCTTCAGACGGTAATATGCAGGACACTTCATTTACTTGGACTGTTGGCACTAGTACCAAATCTGAAATGTTAGAAAGCTTCTTTAGTTATTTACACAAAGAGGTAAAAGGCATTGGAGCAAAAACTTCTGCCGATTTATTTGGCATGACTACGACTGTGGAGAATGATATGAATATTGGCCAAGTTTTGGAGAAAGCTTTACCATATTTTGACTACATTGCCCCTATGGTTTATCCATCCCACTATCCTGCTACTTGGAATGGTTTTGCTAATCCCGCAGATCATCCATATGATGTTATAAAACTTTCTATGGGTAGGGGAGTAGAAAGAGAGGAGAGTCTAAATATTTCTAGAGGTTTAGCTACTTCTACACCATCTAAACTCCGACCTTGGTTACAAGATTTCAATCTCGGAGCTACTTATGATGCGACCAAGGTACGAGCCCAGATACAGGCTAGTTATGATGTGGGGCTAGATTCTTGGATGTTGTGGAATGCAGGTAATAAATACACTGCTAGCGCTTTGTTGCCAGAACAAATCTAGATTATTTTTCTAGGAATATTTTAGGTATTCCATCCATATCACCACTACTCATAAACACAACAACATCATTACTTTTGGCGATCTTTCCGAGCATCTTTAAAGCTTCTTCTGAGCTTTTTGTGTTATAAGCCATCTTATTTTTTGAAATAAGAGTTTCTTTAATTTTATTGGTGTCTATGAGTTGGTTTAAATTTTCTCCTTCTTTCATCTCTGGATTAATAATCACCAAGGCATCTGCTTTTTCAAGAGCTTTACTGTAGAGGTTTTCAAAAACCTTTTTTCTACTTGAATTTGACCTCGGTTCAAATACAACAACTATCCTGTGATTACGATAATGGTCTCTAATACCATCGAGAGTTACTGATACTGCCGTTGGGTGGTGAGCATAATCTCTTATAACTAATGATCCACCTTTATTTGTGCCTAATAACTCCTGCCTTTCTTTGGTTCCAGGAAAACTTTTTAAGGCATCAATAACAGTTTCTTGTGGTATACCTTCAAGAATAGATAATATATAAACAGCAAGGCTGTTTTCTATATTGTATTCTCCAAACATAGGTATTTGGATTTTCTTTTTGCCAAATTTTGAAATAGCTTCAAAGGTTGTGTGCTCAGAGGATGTTTTTTTGTTGGTGTAATAGACATCAGACGATTTTGATTTACCGTAAATAAATACTTTTGCTTGGCATCTACTGATATCTAATAACTTTAGAGTTGATTCGTGTATAACCAAGAAGCCATCTTTGGGTAAGTTTTCTATAAGAAATTGGAAGGCTTGTTTATAGTCTTCAAATGTTGGATATAGATCTACATGATCATGTTCTATGGACGTCAGGATAACCGAGCTCGCATTGTATCTTAGAAATTTTGGTCCTTGGTCAAAGTAGGCACAGTTGTATTCATCTCCTTCATATATGGCAAATTTTGAATTCTTTCTGCCTAAACTATAGCTATTATCTGAGTTTTGAAAAACTCCACCTATCATATAAGCAGGATCTTTTTTGGCTTCAATAAAGACACTTGTTAGAAGAGCGCTGGTTGTGGTCTTGCCATGAGTTCCGGTAACCACTAATGCTCTTTTGTTTTTGAATATTTCAGCTACAGCTTCAGCACCTGATATGGTTGCAATCCCTCTTTTTCTTGATTCAATAGACTCTAGCGAGTTGTATGATAGGGCGTTACCGATTATTAAAGTATCAATTCCTTTCAGGTTTTTTGCCGATGGCTTTAGTTCTTTGATGCCATATTTTTGTAAAACACCTTTCATCGGAGGACTAAATTTAGTATCACTGCCAGTTACTATGTGTCCTGATTCTTTTAGCATGCAGGCTATAGAAGCCATAGCTTTACCGCAGACTGCAGAGACATGGATTTTGCTACCTTTTTTTATTTGTCCAATTATTCGCCCCCTACTTTCTGATCCTGGGAGTAAGTTTCTTTTGGCTAGATAATAATAGTCGTAGTATTTCATTTCTTTTTTATTAATAAATAATTCCTGGTTCTATCTCAAGTTCAATATTAAATTTACTTCTTATAATACCTCTAATTTCCTCCACAGCTTGCATTAATTCGTCTGGACTAGCCATACCCTCTGGAGAGGTTAGGACTAGACTGTGGTTGGGAGAGATTACGATATGTCCAAAAGAATGCCCCTTTAGTCCGGCTGATTCAATTAACCAACCAGCTGGGAACTTAATATTAGTTGAGTCAGTATAATATGGAATGTTTGGAAATTTATTTATGATTAGAATGGCCTCCTCTTTGGTCAATATTGGGCTTTTGAAGAATGATCCACAATTGGGTATTACTTTGGGATTTGGTAATTTTCTATTTCTAATTTGGATTATAGCGTTTCTTATCTCTTGGAGGTTCGGGTTATTGATTCCAATTTTTGTGAAGTATGCGGAGACGTCTTTGTAGTTGGGTATTGTTGGTCTGGATTTGGATAATCTCAAGGTAATTGATGTAATTATTAGTTTGTTTCTGGCTTTATTTTTGAAAATACTATTTCTATATTCAAAACAGCAGTCATTGTTTAGTATTTCTACTTCTCGTTTATCTACCACATCGTATGCTGATAGAGAGTATAGGGTTTCAGATATTTCTGTACCATAAGCACCAACATTTTGTACGGGAGTGGCGCCAGCTGTACCAGGTATGGCAGAAAGGGCCTCTATACCAGATAGATTTAAATCTACCGCTCTTTCTACGCATTTATCCCAATCTTCTCCAGCCCCAATTTTAATAAAAGTTTCTTCGGAATTTTCTTTGATGATTTCAAATCCAGGGATTTTAATTTCTGCTATTAACTTATCTATATAATCTTTTCCCCATATAGTATTCGTACCATGACCCATTGGTAGCATTAGTAGGCTTTCTTTCTGGGCAAAATTGGTAGTTTCTTTTAAATCATCTAGGCTAGATATCTTGCTGAGATAGGAAGCTTTAGAATTTATACGAAGACCATTTAAATTAGTGATATCAACATCTTTCTCTAATACCATATATCATATATGATATACTATAAGTTATATAAATTGAAATGCATAAAAATCAAGATTCACAGAAAAAGCTTGGCTTCTTTATCCGCTCATTACGAGAGAAGAAAGGTTTAACTCAATTAGAGTTTGCGAAACTTCTTAAAACTTCTCAGAGTGCGGTGGCTCGTATGGAGTCTGGTGGGCAAAACTTTACTGCTCAAGAACTCAATCGATTGAGCCAAGCTTTAGAAAGAAAGATTATTTCTTTGGACTCTAGTACTGATTTTAGAATTGTGGGTGGTAAAAAGCTTTCGGGCACTATTGTTACTCAGACATCTAAAAACGGGGCTATGGGTCTTATGTGTGCTTCACTTGTAAACAAAGGTAAAACTACTCTCCATGGCATACCTCGTATAGAAGAAGTTTATAGACTGATTGAGATTATGGAGAGTATCGGTGTATCTATCTCTTGGGCAGGTGAACATACTCTGGTGATAAAACCACCCAAAAAGTTTGATATGAAAAAGCTCTTGGTTTCCTCGGCTATCAAGGTGCGATCATCTCTCATGTTTATCGGAGCTATAGTTCATTATGAAAAGTCTTTTACTCTACCTCACGCTGGGGGTTGCAAGATGGGCGCTCGTACTATTGCTGCTCACAGATACGGTTTAGAAGAATTTGGCATAAAGATTAAAACCACCAGTAAAGAATATGAGATTAAAAGAGACTCGCTCAAACCAGCTGATATTGTGATGTATGAAGCAAGTGATACTGCTGTAGAAAACTTGCTCATAGCTTCATCTAGAATTCCTGGTAAGACTATTATTAGATTTGCCCCTCCAAATTACCAAGTGCAAGACGTTTGCTTCTTTCTAAAGAAATTGGGAGTAGGGATAGAAGGTATTGGCACCACTACTCTTACCATAAATGGCTTGAAAGAGATTGATCAAAATATTGAATACACCAATAGCGAAGATCCGACAGAATCAATGATGTTTATCAGTGCAGCTGTCACAACTGGTTCCAAGCTTACTATTGAAAGATGCCCTATAGATTTCTTGTCAGTAGAGCTTTTGAAATTAGAAAAAATGGGTCTGAAGATAAAAAAGTCCAAACCCTATGTATCACATAATGGTTTTACTAAATTGGTAGATGTAACAGTGTTCCCATCCAAGCTCAAAGCTCTAGATGATAAAATTCACGCTCTACCGTATCCAGGTATAAATTCTGACAACCTACCATTTTTTGTGCCTATAGCTACTCAGGCTGAGGGTACAACTCTTATTCATGACTGGATGTGGGAGAATAGGGCTATCTACTTCACAGAGCTTAATCGTCTTAGTGCTCAGGTGGTGTTAGCTGACCCGCACAGAGTTTTTGTTACTGGTAAGACTCGTCTCAAAGCCTCACAAGTGGTTTGCCCACCAGCTTTGCGTCCAGCCACCATAGTGCTTATAGCCATGCTCGCTTGCGAAGGTGTGTCTGTATTGAGAAATGTTTATTCTATAGAGAGAGGTTATGAAGAAATTGCCGAAAGACTTAATTCCGTGGGAGCAGATATAGAAATAATTAAGAGTATCTAGAATGAGTTTATCAAAAGATATTTTAAAAGAAATTGAAAAGGTTGGTTTCCAAATAGTGACTGATACTAGAATGGATGTTTCTGGTAAAGGTTTTTTTGCTTTGAATGGAGAGAATTTTGATGGCAGTGATTTTATAGACCAAGCTTTTAAAAAGGGGGCTTCTTTTGCTGTAACAGAGAACTCTAATATCAAAAGAGACAAGGTCTATTTGGTCGATGATGTTTTACATGCTTTACAAGAGTCTGCTCGTATTTACAGGGAATCTTTCTCTATTCCAATAATTGCTATAGGAGGTTCTAATGGCAAGACCACGACACGTGAACTGGTTAAAGAGGTTTTAGCAACAAGATATAAAGTTCATTCTAGTAAGGGTAATTTGAATAATCATATTGGTTTACCTCTTTCAATTCTTTCTATGGATAGAAATGCTGAGTTGGGTGTTTTTGAAATTGGGGCCAACCATCCAGGTGAACATCTAGCTCTTTTGAATATTCTTTCTCCCACCCATGTTGTTATCACTAATAATGGGCTAGATCACTTAGAAGGTTTTGGTTCTCCAGAGGGTGTGCGTTTGGCCAACAAGGAAATTTACGATTGGGCTAAGGCTCACGGAGCTATGGCTTTTGTTGATAAAAACAAATTAGATTTAGTAGAAGATTCTAGTGATTTAGTTGAGAAGATTTTGTACCCCAAAGAAACTCTAGATGTTTTGGGAGGTACACCATTAGAGTTGAAGTTTGCCGATAAGATTTACCATACTCAAATGAGTGGTGAATATAATCTGGATAATATTTATACCGCTTTGGCTATAGGAGAGTACTGGGGTTTGGGAGCTAATGAATCAATGGACGCTATTGAAAATTACGTACCGTCTCTTCAAAGGTCTCAATTTATAAAAATAGCCGATATGGATGTAATACTTGATTGCTATAATGCGAATCCTTCAAGTATGAGATTGTCTCTTGAAAGTTTTTTGAATTCTAACTTAGGACTCAGGGGAGTTGTTCTAGGAGATATGCTTGAGCTCGGAGATTATTCTGAAGAAGAGCATAGGAAAATTATTGATTTGATTTATAGCCATAAGGTTGATTGCGTGATTTTGATTGGCGGGGAATTCAAAAAAGCTCTCTCTGACCGAGAGTCTGGATATCACTGGTTTTTAAATTCAGGAGAAGCGCGCGAGTGGTTTGATAAACAAGATTTTACAAAATACACTTTTCTTTTAAAAGGCTCTAGGGGTATGAAGGTGGAGAATATATTGGGTCTGTGATTTAATTGATTATAGGGAGGGGCTATATGCCTAAGCAGAATGAGGGTAAGTGCATTACCGAGGGCTGTGATGGCATCGTAGTCACCACAGAGGGTGAGTGCGCTGCCTGCGACAAGAGGTCCTCGGGCGAGGGGTCTACTTCAAGTGGCCCGGACACGGACACCAGTGTACACAAAACGGCGGACGTCGCCGAGTCAAGGGCGGGTGCATGATGCATCCGCTCGCTTTTTTATTGTATAATAGTTAAGAAAATGAATGATCAGGATAAAGTAACATACTTTGCCGAGACAGATTCCCGTAATGACAGGAAGAAATTTGGTATCAAAGCTATAGATCGTTCTAAACATGTCTATGTAATAGGTAAGACGGGTATGGGTAAATCTACTCTCTTGGAGAACATGGCTATCCAAGATATTCAAAATGGTAATGGTCTGGCTTTTATAGACCCGCACGGTGGTACTGCTGAAAAGCTTCTGGAATATGTGCCAGAGGATAGGATTAAGGATGTTATTTATTTCGCTCCATTTGATATGGAGAATCCTATTTCCTTTAACATCATGGAAGATGTTGGTATGGAGAAACGCCACTTAGTGGTCAATGGTCTAATGTCTGTGTTTGAGAAGATTTGGGAAGATGCTTGGTCTGCTCGTATGGCTTATATTTTGCAAAACACTCTTCTGGCTCTCTTGGAATACCCCGGGGCGACACTTCTCGCTGTTAATCGCATGTATACCGACAAGGAGTTTAGAAACAAAGTAGTGAATAATGTTACAGACATTTCCGTGAAAAGTTTCTGGGTAGACGAGTATGCCAAATACACAGACAAGTATGCTCAAGAAGCTACACCGGCTATTCAAAACAAAATTGGTCAGTTTGCCGGCAATCCTTTGATTAGAAATATCATTGGTCAACCTAAATCTAGTTTTGATTTACGAAAGATTATGGACGAGAAGAAGATCATGATCGTAAACCTCTCCAAAGGTAGAGTAGGTGAGGGAAATGCCAGACTCTTAGGTTCTATGCTTATCACCAAACTTTATCTAGCTGCTATGTCTCGTGCCGATGAGAGTGCTGCTAACCTCGCCAAACTCCCACAATTTTATTTGTATGTAGATGAGTTTCAGTCTTTTGCTGATAAATCTTTTGCGGATATTTTGTCTGAGGCTCGTAAATATAAACTTAACCTCACTATTGCTCACCAATACATAGAGCAGATGGAAGAGGAAGTGAGAGATGCCGTGTTTGGTAACGCCGGTACTATGATATCTTTCCGAGTTGGTGCTTATGATGCAGAGGTTCTAGAGAAGGAGTTTGCCCCCGTGCTTACTGCAGAAGATATTGTAAATCTCGGTAAGTATCAGATTTATCTGAAGCTTATGATAGATGGAGCAAGTTCTCAGCCGTTCTCAGCTACTGCTCTGCCTCCTATACCACTACCAGAGAAGTCTTTTGTCAGTGAGATTATAGAAAGTTCACGTAAGACCTTCTCTAGGCCGAGAGCAGAAGTAGAGGAAGCGATAGTTGGCTGGCATGGGTTAGATAAATCTGGGACTCCTCAAGCACCTAAGGCTCCCAATAAAGAAAAAGATTCTTATAAGAGAGAGGAGTTTAAACCAATAGATATCAGAGGTAAGAAAGAAGAGAAACCTATCAAGTATCCCAAGAAAGAAGCTGAAGTTCCTGTGGTAGAAAAGAAACCAGAAGCTATCTCCTTGAAAACTTTGAAGGAGAGTAGTAATAATCAAAGGAAGCCTGGAGCTAAAAACATTTCTGATTTGCGTAATGCTTTGAATGCAGTTGTGTCTAAAAATTCTAATAATAATGAGTTAAAGAAAAAAGAAGAAACTAAAATAGAAACTACACCTAAACCAGAAGTTAAGACTGTTCCAGTAGAAGAAAAGAAGCCAGATCAAAAAACCGGACCTACTCCAGAAGAACTGAAAAAAATACTAAATGAATCGTAAAAAGATACTTATATTCTCTCTTGCTTATGAGCCAGTAGTGGGAGGTGCAGAGGTCGCGGTGAAGGAGATTACTAATCATCTCACTGATATTGATTTTGATTTAATTACATTACGGTTTAGCGAGGATCATAAAGAGAAAGAAAAGATAGGAAATTGCAATGTCTATCGTCTAAATACTTCTAAGAATTTATTTCCATTCAAAGCTTATCTATTTGCTACAAAGCTTCACAAAGAAAAATCTTATGATGCAACTTGGGCAGTTATGGCTAATTGGGCTGGCTTTGCGGCACTATTTTTTAAATTAAGTTTTCCTAATGTTCCTTACCTACTTAATTTGCAAGAAGGGGATTCATTTTCTTATATTAAAAGTCGAGTATGGTTTGTTTATCCATTATTTAGAAGAATTTTTTTACGAGCCGATGTAATACAGCCTTTATCTAATTACCTAGCTGATTGGGCTAGGAGTATGGGTTATAAAGGTAGAATAGAAATAATACCTAATGGTGTTGATTTTCAAAGGTTTGAAAACTTTAATCAAAAAGAATTTGATAGCAATAATGTAGTTATTATTACTACCTCAAGATTGGTAGAAAAGAATGCCGTGGGAGATATTATTGAATCTTTAAAGTTTTTACCACAAAATGTTTCTTTGAAAATTTTAGGCACCGGACCACTTGAGAAAAGCTTACAACTTAAAGCTAAAAGCTTACAGCTTGATAAAAGAGTAGAGTTTTTGAATCACATACCAAATGAAGACCTTCCAAAATATCTACATAAAGCTGATATATTTGTGCGCCCGTCTCTTTCCGAGGGTTTCGGTATTTCATTTATAGAAGCGATGGCAGCTGGTCTACCAGTAATAGCTACACCGGTAGGGGGTATAGTAGACTTTCTAGAAGATGAAGAGACCGGATTGTTTTGTAAAGTTAAGAATCCAGAAAGTATTGCCAAGGCAGTAGAGAGACTAATATCTGACAAAACACTTCGCAGTAAAATAATAACTAATGCCAAAAAGATGGTAAAAGAGAGATATGACTGGGATCTTGTAGCCAAAGAGATGAAAGAAAGGGTGTTTAATTTATTTTAATCAATATGAGAATACTGGTAACAGGAATAGCGGGGTTTATAGGTTCAAATTTTGCTAAGCAATTTCAATCAAAGTTTAAAGACTCTGAAATAGTTGGTATTGATGATTTTTCTAGTGGTAGAAAGGACGCCTTACCAGAAGGAATATCTTTCTATGAGGGTTCTATCACCAATAGAGAGCTTCTTGAGAAAATATTTTCTACTCATAAACTAGAATATGTATTTCACTTCGCTGCAGTACCTAGAGTTTCTTACTCGGTAGAGCACCCCACTATTACTACGAGTGTGAATGTTTTGGGCACAGTAGCTTTGCTTGAGGCTTCTAAAAATTATGGTGTTAAGAGATTTGTAAATTCTTCCTCATCTTCAGTTTATGGTGGGGCAGATATCTTGCCGACCAAAGAGTCTGAAAATATACCTAATCCCAAATCTCCATATGCTGCACAGAAATTATGCACAGAAATATTTTGTAAGGTTTTTAGTGATTTGTATGGTTTGGACACAGTGAATCTACGTTATTTTAATGTTTATGGTCCAGGTCAGTATGGTGACTCTGCGTATTCAACTGTAATATCTGCATGGCTTGAGAACTTATATTTTCCTACCGCTACCAAATCATTTATTGAAGGCGATGGTATGCAGTCTAGAGATTTTTGTTATGTTGATAATGTTGTTTTAGCAAATATTTTAGCTATGGAATCTAATAAGAAATTTGGAGGAGAAGCATTCAATGTGGCTCAGGGGGAGAGAATTAGTATAAATGAAGTAAAAGATTTGCTTGAAGAATATACTGGTAGGAAAATTGATTTGGAAAATCATCCACCTAGAATTGGTGATGTAGCTCATACGCATGCAGATTTAAGTAAAATAAAAGATTGGTTGGACTATGAACCATTAGTAAATTTCAAGGGAGGTTTGAGTAGTACTGTAAAATGGTTTGAAGAAAGAAAATAAAAATGAAAATACTAATAACTACAGGATTGGGTGCGAGTGATGTCGGTGGGCCGTTTCAATATGGTCCGAGACTTCAAAAAGAGTTTCAGGCTTTGGGACACGAGGTTAAATTGGTTTCTTATGGCAAGGTAGAGAAGTTTCTAC
>Ga0210057_1008920_pt1 | contig 11745 bp, 11 predicted proteins | sample CryGeyCG2114_010_2_FD_183968 | JGI IMG/M metagenome (GOLD analysis project Ga0210057, IMG submission 183968) | Groundwater microbial communities from aquifer - Crystal Geyser CG10_big_fil_rev_8/21/14_0.10 (SPAdes) (version 2) | ecosystem: Environmental > Aquatic > Deep subsurface > Groundwater ...
ACATCCAGATTTCTTTGTTTCGCCATTTTTAATGCTTCTTCAGAAATATCGCATCCCAAATAATTGATATTTTTCTTTTTTTTTACAAGATATTCTCCAAAATAGGAATCGCCGCATCCTATATCAAAAACGCTTGCGTTATCACCTATCCACTCGGAAAAGATTTCATATCGCGGACAGTATTCGGTGCCTCCTCTTATTTTCCAATAATTTTCATAAAAATCTTTCATTTTATTCGCGCACTCTGCCTCTTTTATTTTTGAATTTTTTCCACCGGTTTACATTGAGAGATACGTCTTTTAAATAAACCAATCCGACTTTATTTATTGGATTATCTTTTAATTTCATGGGTTTCACGTCCTGTTTTAATTTTTTTGCTATATCATAGATGGATACTTTCTCACCGCCAATATTCCATACTCCGCATAAGTCGGATTTCACAGCTAAAATAATATCTTTTGTAACAATGTCAATCGTATCTCCGCTGAAATATTTATCCTTAAAAGCTCTCGGAAATTTAAAGTTTTTAATAAATGAAGTTCTTATTACTAAATTCTTGGGGTTAAGAAGAGTTATTTTCTCTCCTAAAAATTTAGTAAAGGCATAAACTCCGAAAGGATTCGGCCGGTCTTCTTCTTTATAATTTCCCTTCTTGCCGTCAAATATGTGGTCGGTGCTGATGTAAACCAGTTTTTTCTTTTCCTTTCTGCAAGCTTCAAAAAGATTGATAACGCCAAGAACATTAACTCGCAACGCCTCGTCTGGAACAGTCTCACACTTACAAACATCGGTCATGGCAGCTGTATGTATAACAACTTTGGCTTTATGTCTCTTAAAAAATTTTTGGACCGAAAGACGGTCAGTGATATCAAGCTCCTTAGAAGACGGGGCGATAATTTGCGGCCAATATTTCAGGATCTCACTTCCCAATCTTCCTGAACCTCCGGTTATTATTATAGACATTTTTTAATTAAATGTTTTATTTCTTCAACAGAAAGCAATTTAGCCCTATCTGAAGTAAGGGGCTCTCCATATTTAGTTGTGGTAGCTTTTTTTCCGATGGCAACCATACTCCCAGTGACTTTTTTGAGTCTTGTAAATTCTTCCGAATTTATGAGCATTTCATGCAGCTTTTCACCTTTGGTTTTCCCCGTAACAATGATGTTGTCCGAAAAAGCAGAAGCTATATCAATCAGCCGCGCGGCAGACGATTTTTTTACGAATATACTTCCGTCCATAGGACTTCTAAGGGCGAGAACAACTAAATCAACGGCGTCGTTAATGGTCAGTAAAAATCTGGTCATTTCAGGATGGGTTACCGTAAGCGGAAGACCTCTTTTTGCCTGATCGGCAAATAAAGGAGCCACGCTGCCCCGGCTCCCAAAAACATTTCCATACCTAACACAGTTAAAATCATTATTTACAAATATCTTTTCCTGCAAGGCCTTGGTCATCCCATAAGCAGTCGTGGCTTCAACGCCCTTATCGCTGCCAGTTACTACCGCTCTTTTAATACCATTGTTTAAAACAGCCCGCACCACATTTTCAGTGCCCAAGATATTCGTTTTGACCGCCTCAAATGGGAACGCCTCGCAAACCTCAATACGTTTCATGGCCGCTGCATGAATAACCGCATTAGCCCCTTTCATCGCTTTTTCTAGGGCGGGGTAATCTTTAATATCGCCTATAACGAATTTCACTTTCGGATACTCGCGTTCCAGTTGAGATAGTTTAAGTTCGTCCCTCGAATAAGAAACAATATCCCATTTTTCATGGAATCTTTTAATAATCGCTTTGCCTAGAGTACCGGTGCCACCGGTAAGAAAAACTTTCATGAGAAAATAATAGCAAATTAGACTATTTTTAGCAAACCAACGACAATGTCTTTCAGCTCGCCACCTAAGACAAAAATGGAGGCGTACTTTTTGAATTTATTGAACGCGTTATCTGCGAGTTTTTCTCGCAGATTAGCGTCATTTTTTAATTTTAAAATAGCGCCGGCAATGGCCTTTACATCTGCTATGGGGATCAGTGATAGTTCGCTATCGCCAAATAATTCTCTAATACCAGGCGTGTCAGCCGTAATCATCGCCTTCTTCATGGCCACACATTCAAATACTTTATTGGGTATGACTCGTTGAATTTTGGGCGCTTTTCCAAAAATGCCAAGACAAACACTAGCTTTTGCAATATGAGACGGTATTTCGGACAAGGACATAGTCCCTAGGAAATCAACATTTTTCAATCCTATATTCTTAGCCAATTCGGTCATCTCTTTTTTTACCTGTCCACTCCCAATAAATATGAACCGTATATCTCCATACTGTTCAAGTATTTTTGCGGCTTTTAATATGTATTCTATTCCCTGTGATTTTATAAATGTACCATGGAATAAAACCTGGAATGCGCTATCGCTCGCTTCTTCTCCCTGTGGATGAAAAATATCTTCTTGGGCCCCGACAAATATTCTGGCAAGTTTATTTTTTTTAATTCCAAATTCTTTTGAAACATATTCTATATGCTCCTGAGTATCAAACAATACAATATCCCCCAAATGCATTGAAAACCAATCTAAAAGCCAATAATAAAAAGCTTTTAAGCTCCTTGGCCTTACTACTTCTCTTCCAAAAACGTTTGAATCATATAAAGATAAAAACGCATCAAAAACAATGGGCCTGCTTGGCCGGAATGAAACGAAGGGAAGGTTAATGAATCTGGCAAAAGGCATAATCAACTGCCCTAAAAATCCGACAATCATTACATCATAATCTTTTCTTAATTTCCAATGTTTTAAAAAAAGTATTAGAAACTTCTTTAGTCCCGGAGAATCATCGCGGCATTCAATTACTTCAACGCCGTTTTGCCTTAAGCCGTCAATCAAAACCCGGTTGCGCGAATATTCCGGATCGTACATTCCAAAATATAATACCGTTATTTTGTCAGCCATTTTTATGTTTTTTTCAAACCACTTTTATGGTAACGCATCTTAGGTTATTTTTCAATTTATTACAAAATATCATATCCTATTGTGTCAAGAACTTAAGTATGTTATAAATTTGTATATAAAAAATGATAGGACTCGTCAAATCTACTTTCTATAAGGAACGAGATACTAAACGAAAACTGGTTGATTTTATTTTGAAATCGGATTTTTTGAGCATGGGAAAAGAAACGAAAAAATTTGAAAAAAATTTCGCCAAAGCTCAGAAAAGGAAATATGCCGTATTTGTAAATAGCGGCAGCAGCGCAAATTTAGTTCTGCTTCAATCCTTGGTTAATCTCGGTCGTTTAAAGCGCGGCGATAAAATTGGTATTTCAGCGCTTACTTGGGCAACCAATATAATGCCTGCGATACAATTGGGGCTTAAACCGATTATTATCGATTGTGAAATTGAAACTTTAAATGTTTCAAGCAAAACCTTAAAAAAAGCAATAAATAAACTTGATGCTCTTTTTTTAACCAATGTCCTGGGTTTTTGCCATGACATTGATAATATAAAACGCCTCTGCCAAGAAAAGAGTGTTTTATTAATTGAAGACAATTGCGAATCACTGGGTTCGCGGGTCAATAAAACGCTTCTCGGAAATTTCGGCTTGGCTTCAACATTTTCTTTCTTTGTTGGACACCATCTCTCAACAATTGAAGGAGGGATGATCTGCACTGATGATGAAGAATTAGGCGATATGCTAGTTATGGTACGGGCGCATGGGTGGGATAGAAACTTGCCGCGTCATAAAAAAGAAGCTCTCCGGACTCTACATAACGTGCCTGAGTTTTTGACAAAATATTGTTTTTATGATTTGGGATATAATTTTCGCCCTACCGACATTAACGGTTTTTTGGGAAATAATCAGCTCGCGTATTTGAATAAAATGATTGCTCAGCGAGAAAAAAATTTTAAAAAATGGCAATCTGCCATAAATCAAAATCAAGAATTGTATCCAATTAAAACCACCCATATGAGCACCGTTTCTAATTTCGCCATGCCCATTATCGTTAGAAAACCCGAATTATTTAAAAAATATCAAAAGAAATTCATAGACAACGATGTTGAAATCAGACCGGTAATAGCGGGTAATATTACCGAACATCCATTTTATAAAAAACACGTAGGCATAAATCGCCGCCGTTATAAAAATGCCGATTATATCCATAAATACGGCTTTTACTTCGGCAATAACGCGGAATTAACCAATGCTGAAGTTAATTTAATCCGGTCGCTTCTTCAGAAGTAAACGTAAAAATTTTCTTCTCAATTCAAATGCCCGGCCTCTTTTAAGTAGTCCAAAAGCGCTTCATCCCACGGTCTTAGCGGCAGTATGCTATTTTTTTTGAGATTTTGTTCCACTAAAACGGAATACCTCGGCCTTTTGGTAATCGGGGCTCTTTTTTCAAGCTTGATGGCAATAAGCTCGGCATGAACATTGCATAATTCAAGAATTTTTTCGGCATAGCCATACCAAGAGCAAAAACCGGAATTGGTAATGTGGTAAACGCCGTTCGACACCTTTTTATCTGCCAATTCTTTTATTTTTAACGCCAAGTCAAGAGTGTAAGTCGGAGTACCAAATTGATCGTTGACAAGTTTTATCGCTTCGCCTTTTTTGGCCGACTTAAGAATCTGCGAAACGAAAATTGAATCTTTACAGCTAATTCCATAAAGCCAGCTGGTTCTTATTATATAATAATTGCCACCAATGATTTTAGTGAGAATTTCACCGGCCAATTTGGAAGCGCCATAAACGTTTAACGGATTTGGGATGTCATTTTCGGAAAAGGACGCTTTGCTTCCGTCAAAAACATAATTAGTGCTGATATAAATATTCAACGCGCCAACATCTTTTGCGGCTTTAGCGACATTCAAAGCGCCGATTGTATTTACTTCAAAAGCTTTACGGGGATTTGATTCACACGCGTCAACTTTCACTAAAGCGGCAGTATTGATGATGATATCCGGCTTACAAAAACTGATAAATCTTTTAACAGCTGTTTCATCCACAATGTCAAAATCTCTACGGCTCGCTTCGATTACTTTATAACTTTCCTTTCCGCCCGAGGCGGATCCGCCTTTGGCGGAAAAAACTCTGATTAAATCAAAAGCTAAAAGACCCGTTGAACCAATAACTAAAACTGTTGATTTATTTTCCATTGATTTCTCTATTTAAAGCGTTCGGGAAACGCCTCTTTGTACCAGGCAATACTGCGTTTTATGCCTGTTCGGAGATCTATAGCCGGTTCAAACCCCAGCTGAGCGCGAACCTTGGTAATGTCCGGGCATCTTCGTTGGGGTTCGTCAGGAGGATAAGTATCAGGGTATTCAACAAGATGAATAGGGGCATTATTGCCGAGTTCTTCAACTATGATAGCCGCTAATGTTTCCATCCCTATTTCTTCTTTATCGCGGCCAATATTATAAATTTCACCGTTTTTATCCGAAAGCAGAACTTTAAGAAATCCTATAATGGCATCGGCAATATAACAGAAGGTGCGCGTCTGAACGCCGCGCCCGTGTACAGGAAGAGGATGACCCAAAAGGCCGCGCGTGATAAATGTTGGAAATACGCGGTAATCATCCGACTTCATGCCAGGTCCATAGACATTGAAAGGCCGAACTATTTTTACCGGTATGCCATAAAGTTGATGATGAATCATACAAATGGTTTCCGTCAAACGCTTGGATTCGTCATAGCAAGCTCTTGGACCTACGGATGAAACATAACCTTTATAGGTTTCAGGTGTTGGTACAAAACGAGGATCCGGATCGCCATAGATTTCGCTTGAACTAAAAAAAAGAAAACTTTTTGCATTTTTCTTGCGCGCGACATCAAGTAGATTTTTAGCTCCGGCAATGGTTGTTTCTATAGTTTCAAGCGGATATTTTTTGTAATAAAACGGCGAAGCAAGGCCTGCTGCGTGAATAATGTAATCCACCGGTTCGTCGATATTTAATGGTTTGGTAATGTCCGCTTCAATATATCTGACTTGTGAGTCTCCTTCATCTTTTAATGCAACTCGCGATCCCGTTATATAATTATCAATGGAAATAACCGTACAAGGATCTTTAAAAAATGTTTCGTTAAGTTCTTTAAAAGTTCCGAGAAAATAACGGCCCAAAAATCCGGCGCCGCCGCTGATAAGTATCGTCTTGCCTTCAAGAACTTTTGCCTCCTGCGCTATTGTTTGCGCGATACGTTGTAAATCTTCTTTTACTATGGATGTTTTCATATTATAAAAAATTAAATTATTTCGCCGTCTCCTACGGGCATAATAAATTTTCCTCCATTTTGCCTGAATTCTTTTTCTTTTTCAAGAATAACATCTTTATAATTCCAAGCAAGAAGCAGATAGTAATCGGGCGGATTTTTTCTCGCCTCTTCGCTGCTGATAATAGGAATGCGCGTTCCCGGAGTATATGTTCCGATTTTTGAAGGCAAATCTTCAACGATATAATCCAAAACATCCGGCCCCACATCAAAATAATTTAATAAGGTATTACCTTTTGCCGGCGCGCCGTAAGCGGCAATTTTTTTTCCGCTTTTTTTCAAATCTTGTAGAATATTCACAATTTTTTCTTTAAGCGTCCCAACTCTTTCAGCAAGTTTTAAATAGGTCTCAAATTTATCAAGATTCATTTCTTTTTCGCGCTTTAAATATTCTTCAACCGCCGGCTCTATTTTGTAAGCTCCTCTTTTCGCCGCATATACTCTCAAAGAAACACCGTGAACAGGAACTTCTTTTATATCAAAAATTTCCATTCCAAACTGGCTAAAAAGCTTAATAAACGGCTTCACGGTTAAATAAGACAGATGTTCGTGATAGACAGTGTCAAAAGTCAGATTGTCAAACATATCGCGCATATACGGCGCTTCAAAAACAAAAACCCCGTCATTGGTCAAAAGCGTTTTAATGCCCTTCATTAAGTCGTGATGGTCGTCAATATGCATGACAACATTGTTACCCATGATAGCTCTAGCGTAGCCGTATTTTTTAACAATCTCCGCGGCAAGATTGTCGCTGAAATAATCGACAATAGTTTCTATTCCGTTTTCAGTGGCAGTTCTGGCAATGTTTTCAGCCGGGTCAACGCCTAAAATCTTCGTTTTACCTTTAAAAGCGCCGAGCAGAATACCGTCATTGCTTCCGATTTCCACGACCAAATCGTCTTTTGACTTTATAAAACGGCTTACAATTTCATCGGCATAATTTTTGAAATGCTCGGAAAATTTCTTGGGCATGCCGGAAGACAAGTAAACATAATTTCGGAACAGGAGATCGGGATTGACAACTTCCCCGAGTTGGCTTAAACCGCATTCGCCACAAAACAAAACCCGCAAAGGAAATTTTAATTCCTGTTCTGTTAGGTCTTTTTCTTTTAGAAAAGAATTAGCAGGAGGCATTTCACCCAAATTTAAAAATTGTTTTAAGTTTTTGCTTTTACAAATTCGGCATTCATTATGTTTTCTTAATTCGTTATCCATATTTAAAAGAATTTTATTTTATTCACAGCGAATACCGTCATTTTTAAAAGCAACCAACCATGTCGCCATCTGGAAATATTTGTTTCGCCATAAGTTCTGGCATAATAGCGCACTGGCAATTCTATTATTTTTAAATTAAGTTTAGCAGCGCCAAATAACAAGTCAAAATCGCCAAACGGGTCAAAATCCCCGAAATAAGCACGCCCGGCTTTTATATCTTCATAATCTTTTTTAAATAAAACTTTTGTACCGCAAAGCGTATCTTTGATTCGAATGTCCAATAACCAGGAAAACATTAAGCTAAAAAATTTATTTCCTACTAAATTAAAAAATCTCATTGATTGGTGTTCCAGCGTATAAACAAGCCGCGAACCATTTATAAATTCTCCTTTGCCTTGGCTGATGGCGTCGTAAAACTTTTCCAAATCTTCAGGGGCTACTGACAAATCAGCATCTAAAATCATCAGGACGTCGCCCTTGGCATTTTCAAAACCCAAGCGTACTGCGTCGCCCTTACCCTTTCCCTTTTGGAGTAAGAACTTTATCCGCTTTTCAGGATATAAGTTTATCATTCGCCTTATTTCTTCATTGGTGCTATCTTTTGAATTGCCGCCAATAAAAATTATTTCGGTATCCAATCCTAACTTCGGAATACGTTTTAAAAGTAATTCAACATTCCCTCTTTCATTTAAAGCTGCGATTATGATAGAAACTGCATAATTACCGCCTTGCTTAACCGCGGGCTTGGCAACCACATAATTGACAAGACAAAGCCGCCATAAAAGTGGCATTCTAGCCACGTATTTATTCAGAAAATTTGAAATAAATGGAATATATTTGGGGAAAATTAACAACCCGCTTGTTTTAATCACTTCAAAGTCCGCTAAATTTAAAAAATTATTGACATCATTAACGGACAACCAATTATGCGTTCGCCCCGGCATTTTAAGCCCTAATTCTTCAGCCAGTCTCACTACTGGCTCCCATAAAAAATTATAATAAGTGATTATAATCTTGGTTTCAGGATTGCAAACTTTACGCCACTCTCTGAAAGCTTTTTCTATATCATACAAAGAACTAATTAAATCGGAAGCAATGATATAATCGAATTTCTCTGACAATTTCAATGAATCGGCATCCATTACATAAAATTTTAGGCCGGGATATTTTTTTCTGGCGATCGCTATCATTTTTGGGCTAATATCAACACCGACAGATACTTCGGTTTTCAAGTTTGCCAACAAATCACCGGTGCCGCAGCCAATTTCTAAAACCCGCTTTTGGGGCGGAACTAAAAACGAAAATAGATTAATTAAATTGCGATAATAATATCTGTTTTTTCTTATCCATTGATCGCGCGATTCGGCTAATTTATCAAAATAATTTTTGACCTCGGTTTTTATATCCAGATTCATAAAAATAAAAAAAGCGTATTAAACGCTTCTTTAAAAATACCATAATTCTATAATTATAGCAATCATCTTTTGACAATAAAAAATAAACACATAATAATAAATCTTATGCAAGAAACCCAAAATAATATAACCGAACATTTTGAAAACATGGCTCGGGATTATGATTATTGGAAAAATAAAAACTGGTATTATTATAGCGCTCTTAAATCTATCGCCGCGCGATATACAACTGGCCGTAAAAATGTTTTAGACGCCGGATGCGGCACTGGCGATATTTTGTTGTCGCTTAATGTTCAGAACGCTTTAGGTATTGACATTTCCTCCGCAATGATTGCTATTGCGAAAGAAAAAGGCCTTAAAAAAAATAAAAATAATATGTCATTTTTAGCATCTGATATCACAACATTCTCATCTTCAAAAAAATTTGATGCCATTTTATTATTTGATGTTATAGAACACTTGACCAATCCGGAAAAGACAATAAAGTCGCTAAGCAATTTGCTAACAGATAGTGGGATTATTATCTTAACTATGGCCAATCCTCATTGGGAGTCTATATTATTACTGGCAGAAAAATTAGGACTTAAAATGCCTGAGGGGCCGCATTACCGAATTTCGTCAAAAAACCTCATAGCAATAGCGAAAAAAAACAAATTAAAAATAACTAACCGAGATTGGTTTTTGTTATTTCCTAAATATGTTTTTGCGGCTTCTTGGTTGTTAAATAATATTATTGGCCGACTTCCGATTATAAAAAGGTTAGCTGTAATTCAGTTGTTTATTTTTAGCAAAACAGAATAAACCGAGGCGACTAATACGGTTTCTTGGCAATTGCCAGCATCTGGCCCGCCCGAGGGCGCCAAGGAGACCTTAAATAAACTTTCACCAAAAAAGGAATTTTTGGTAATTTTGTTTTAAATGAAAAAGGTAAAAATTTTTTAAACATTTTTTCAACTTTAAAGCCATAATTTTCCAAAATATCTTGAAAACTGTAATGACTTAATATCATCTGGTGGGTATAATCATCAAAATAGGAGCGGTAAGCGTATTGAAAATTGGGCTGAAGACCAATAAATGTTCCGCCCGGTTTCAAAATTCTGTGAATTTCTTTCAATGTTTTTTCCGCTTGGTCTGCGTCTAAATGTTCCAATAAATTGCTTTCAAAAACTATGTCAAATTTTTTATCTGGAATATCGTCAAGATTAACGCAATTTTTAATATGGCAGATTACGTCTTTATCGGCGTATTTTTTAATAATATTGGAAATGTCGGCGGCGTGTTTTTCTTTGGCGATTATATGATTTATAAAATTGCAATAACCGGCGCCCAAATCTAAAACAACGCTGTCTTTGGGAACATATCGCTGAATATATTCCACAATGGGACGAAACATTTTGTCCCGATAAGGATAATTTGGAAATCGAGTTTCAAAATATTTATCGTAGAGCTCTTCGGGCATAATTTATGGACTGTGTCTCATTTTACCAAAAATTTTTCTAAAAATCCATTTGAACCAATGATAAAAAATAAAAGCGTAAATCATAATCCCCCATTTGGCCAATTTACGAAGCGAACTTACCATTGTGGAAACGCCGACTCTTTCATTAAAAGTTATTGGAATTTCCACAAACCGCAACTTTTCGGTAATTGTCAAAAGCGTTAGTTCGGTGGCGAAAAGTCCGCCCTTGGTATGCCACAATGGAGAAAGTTTATTAATGGCTTTTCTGGTAAAAAGCTTATAAGTGCAGCCAACATCTGACAAGGCGTTGGTATAAAATAAAAGCTCAATAGTTTTGCCCTCAAAAATATCGGCATATTTGCGCAAAAAACCCATACTGCCGCCCATGGGTTTCGTGAGACCGGTTCTTGAACCTAAAACAACGTCAAAATCTTTAGCAAAAACCAAAAACTTTTCCAAATCTTTCCCGGTATAAGTGCCGTCTGGTTCGCATAAAATCACATAATCGCCCGTCGCTTCTGTTAAGGCCCTCCGATAAGTGTAGCCGTATCCTTGTCTTTTTTCATAAACCATCCGAGCGTTGGTTTTTCTCACTTCTTCTTCGGTGCCGGATTCGGCGTTATTATTGACAACGATTATTTCATCTGGAAAACCAGTGGCAAAAAATTCTTCAATTACTAGTCTTATAGAATCTTTTTCCTTACAAGTGCCAAAAGCGACCGAAACTTTTTTCCCGTTATACATAGATTTTCTTTATAGTTGCTATTATAAAATAAATAAATACTGGAATAATGGGAAGAAAATATCGCAATTGACTGAAAGAACCCTCAAAAGATCCCCAAAATAAAAGATAAAATAAATACCAAAAGGCAAAAATCGGGATTAATCTCTTGTTTGTTTGTTTTAAATAAAGCATCCCAAACATAAAAATGCAAATGACGAAAAAGGCGGTGACTATAAAAAACAAAAAGTAATAGTTCGGGGAAAAATGGCGGAAATTCAACCAAAAATTAGATATTTCCCATAGGCCAGACAGTGACTTTCCGCTTTGCGGCAATCCGGCCGGCAAAACAACATCACCGTAAACCCACGGCCATTTAAAAAAATAAGTGTTGTATATTAATTGGGGGAGATAAACTGTCAACGCCGAAACGCTAAAAATAAATGCTCCCTTGATTTTTTTAAAATAAAATAAATAGAGAAATATAAATGCTGCTATTGCCAGATTCGGTGGTCTTACCAAGCCCGCTAAACCGGCCATAACGCCCATTGCAACATACCAAAACGGTTTCAAACCAAGCTTTTCGAAACTTTCAATAAATTTTATAAACAGCCAGAAGGTTAAAAGCACCAAAAAGGCGGAAAGATAATCCGACAATATTACAATCCACA
>Ga0210057_1008921_pt1 | contig 11744 bp, 11 predicted proteins | sample CryGeyCG2114_010_2_FD_183968 | JGI IMG/M metagenome (GOLD analysis project Ga0210057, IMG submission 183968) | Groundwater microbial communities from aquifer - Crystal Geyser CG10_big_fil_rev_8/21/14_0.10 (SPAdes) (version 2) | ecosystem: Environmental > Aquatic > Deep subsurface > Groundwater ...
GTGATAGTCAAAAATGAAAAAATAATTGGACAAGGATACCACCGCCAATATGGCGGAGCACATGCTGAAGTTGAAGCTATAAATTCCTGCCAGCAAAACCTGTCTGGCTCTACTATTTATGTAAGTTTAGAGCCTTGCTGTCATTTTGGAAAAACTCCTCCTTGTACTCAAGCCATAATTAAAGCAAAAATTAAAAAGGTGATTTGTATTACCACCGATCCCAACCCCAAAGTATCTGGACACGGGCTAGACCAATTACGTCAAGCCGGTATAGAGGTAGAAATAAATAACGAACTGGAAGAAGATGCCAGACGACTAAACGAATCTTTTTTTACTTTTTTTGAAGAAAACAGACCTTTTGTGGTTTTAAAATTTGCAGCCAGTCTGGACGGAAAGATTGCTACCACTGCCCACGAGTCAAAGTGGATTACCAATGAAGCCGCTCGTCTTTACGCTCGCGAATTGCGCGGACAATATCAAGCCATACTGGTTGGCGCTAACACTGTGATAGCGGACAACCCTCATCTTGGTACTCGATTAAAAAACGGCCGCGACCCAATCCGAATAATAATCGACCCCGAACTTTCTTTACCTTTAAACAGCCATGTGTTGCGTGATAATAATATTTTAATTTTTACCACCAAATTCTGCGACAAAAACAAAAAGAAAGAATTAGAAAAAAGGGGAATAGAATTAATATCGTCAAATAAAAAATTAATTTCTATTAAACAAATTTTATCCCAATTAACCAAAAAAAATATCTTGAGCGTAATGGTTGAAGGCGGTAGCCAAACCATAGGCAACTTTGTGGATAGTAAAATTATAGATAAGGTTTATGCTTTTTATGCACCGATAATAATCGGTGGCCAATCGGCTCTGAGTGCTGTTGGTGGAAAAGGAACAAAAAAAATAAAAGATTGTCTTAATTTGGAAAAAACTATCATAAAAAAAATCGGCGACAACTTTTTGGTTACTGGTTATTCAGCACGCCGGCTAAAAAACCGTCGAACAAAATAAACCAACAAAACAAAGAATAAAATTCTAAAGAACCAGGTTAGGATATCAAAATTATTTAGGGTTTTAAAATAATCTTTTACTCTCTGTAGAGAATCTTTTGACCCGCTGACTGTGTTTTGAGCTTCTTGTAAATATTTGTCTTTGCTATCCAGCAAGGATTTTGTTTTATCATAAATATTGCTAACTGTTTGAACGGTTGAGGTCACTGCGTTAAAAGCCCAATTAATTTTATTACGCACATCTTCACCCTGCTGCACGGCCGACTGAATTTTATCTTCAAAAGCTTGTTTGATTTCATCATTTTTAGCAACTGATGTGTCGGCTGGTTTTATCTCTACTATAGAAAGGTTATCGCCGTTTTTTTCTATTTTTAAATCTACCGACGGATAAATAATATCACTCTGTTTATCTGTTGATAAGTTATTTTTTGGATCACTGTTGGTATTAGTGTCAGTAGTGCTGGACGCTGAGGTAAGAGTGCCGACCTGCACATCCGAAGCATCTACTGTATTGAAGGCTTGTACATCTAAAGGGGTGCTGTTGCCATTTTCATCAAAAGCTACTGCTTTGATAAAACGCACCGCTATCGCGTGGCTACCCTCAGTGGGCCACCAACTACCTTTTACTTGGGTGGCATGCTCTTTGGCTAAATGGCTAATATAAGAAGTATCAACCAATTTTCCGTCAACATAAAAGCCGATAGTAGCATCCAAATAAAAATAATTGTTGTTGATAATAACCGTATATATCCCAGTAGCTTCTTGAGGAGGAAAAACCAAACTAGAAAACCACAGACGACTACTAGGCACAAAGCCCACACCAGCCGCTTGAGCAAAAGATGGTGTTAATAGAAAACAAAGTAAAAAAAATATTGAGATAATTTTAACACGAAAACTCATATTACTTTTTTTAATTTAAGAGCCGGTTTTTCTATAAAATGCCAAGATATAACCGCCAGAGGCAAAGTAAATAACATGGTCAAGACGGCCAAATAAGCCACCGACAAATATTCACGAAAAAAATTCACAAATATCTGACCTACAAAATAAGCATAAATATACAGACCGTAGGAATAATCAACTTTTGAAAACCAGTCCGTAATTTTTTTAGGTATTTTAGCAGAAGCCAAAGATATCGAAAGGTAAGGAACTATTAACAACATAAAATAAAATGAGGCTCCTCGGCTAACATAACTAAAATAATGCAAACCTAACACCAACAAGACCGCAACTAATGGCCTAAATTTTAAATATTGTCTGAGCTCCAAACACAGCACGCCAGAAAAAAACAAAAACCCAAAAAGCAAAAACTGCCTAGAGTCTAATTTTAAAAAACTAACAACCTGAAATATTTGGTAACGCCCCACCAAAACCCTGACCATCATTAACAATGACATTGTTACCAGCGTACCAAATATTCGCTTTTTCTTTAGCGGCACTACCAAACAAGCCAACAGCACATAGCAAGTCCATTCATAGGGCAGTGTCCATAACGACCCATTAACACCGGTGTGAGGATTAGCTTTAAAAACTCCGGACAACGAATATTGAGTATCATACAAAGAAAGTCCGCCCAAAAAATAATGATAAGTACCCAAACTACTAAAATATTCTATTAAAGACGACTTGGTTATAAACGGAACCACTATAAATGTTTCTAAAAAAAGCATCGCGGCCAGAGCTGGAAAAATTCTTAAAAATCTTTTCCAAAAAAATGATTTCAAATTTTGACTATTCCATAAACTATTAGCAATCAAAAAACCGCTGATAACAAAAAAAACGTAAACTCCCAAACGACTAAAAGACAAAAGTCCGTTAGTATTTTTTGACAATAAATCTGACTCGGGAAAGCCTAGCAGAGCATAGGAGTGGGTTATTACCACCCCTGAAGCCGCCATAAAACGTAATAGATTAAAATTATTCTTATCTTTTTTAAGCAGTACCTCTTCTAAATTTTGCATATTTTTATACAGCTATGAACACTTTGCGTAAAGTATAGCATTAACTATCATAAAAATAAATATGATCTCCAGATAGAAAATTTGATAAAAAGGTTGTATAATATCTAAAAACAATAACTAAATATTATATGAAAAAAGATTTTATAAAAATAATTCAGGGGTCAGTAATCATATCTACGGTTGGGGTTTTTGTAGTAGACTATTTTTCTCATCTGTTTCTGTCAAAACCAATGGAAACTACTCCTTATTTTTTAACAAAATTTTCTCTTTATCTAATATATTCGATGATATTTTTAAGTTTTATAAACTTGAAAAATAAAGAATTTATCAAGGTACTAATTGGAGGAATAATAGTTTCTTCAATATGGGGAACATATTACAACGTATTACCAATAATTTTTGATTTTTATCCCTTCGGCATCCCATTGGAAGGTTTAACATTTTTAAATATGGGTTTGGTCGGTACCGGCTTTGCTTTTGGTGTGGTGCACACAGTGGCGTTTTTATTAGGATATTATTCAAAAAAACTGCTATTAAAATAGCTCTATGCTATTATCGCTACCGCAACTCTTGTCGTGTGAGAGGCCCTACATACCCGCTCGCCGGAAGAATTCCTTTCGCAGTTTGAAATGCTATTACCGCTTGTCGCGTTAATTCTCCAAAGTATGTAGTTTCATTCCCCGCAAAGCCATAACCGCTGGTAGCAACCGGAAATCCGTTTGTGTTTAGATATACTTGCAACCGCTTCACATCTTCCCCACGCATACCAAATTTCAAATCACGCGCCACGGAAACAGATGTCTGCTTCATCGTCGTAGTGTCGACAACACAGCCGAGCACTGATCGTGTAGCGCTATCAAATACACCAGTTGTGGCAAGTGAATGCCCTTTTTGAAATACTATCAGAGCTTGCTCGGTCAATGATCCAAAATATAGTGTCTCTTGCCCTGAAGATCCGGGGCCTGAGAGGGCTACAGGTATTCCGATACTATTCAAATATTTTTGCAACGCCAGAGCCGATGGACCGTACAGTCCTTTTTTCATATCTACTACAAACAATGAAGACGGACATTGCGCTGTTTCTTTTTCATCAAAAGAAACAGCTTTTTCTTCAGACTGTTGTGGAATAGACATGGTTTTTTCTTCGTTATGTTGTATGGCTTTCAATGTCAATTCCACCCGATTGTTCCACAACGCGACAAAGGTCGCTGATAAATCAGAAACACCATCACTATCGAGATCCACATCGGCTGATTTACCAAGTTTTAAAGAAATAGTTTGGGGAGAGGAGGCAAAAACAAGAGCCACTTCCTTTTGTTCGGACAAATCGAGATCCGTGATAGTAAGATGATGTTCTTCCAACAACCCGCTAGAACTTTCGATGATTGAAAATAGTGCTGTTGCATGAATGTATGCAAGCAGATTAATTCCATCAACAGAAATTTCACCGATATGTTTTGTTTTGTACATATCTATAGACCGATCCGACGATCCATCTCCTACACCACCTGGCGGAATAAATGCTCCGCCAACAGACAAAATAATGACGGTACGACTGACGCTCGTAGCGGCATTCCCAGCAGCATCTGACACAGAATAGGTAATGGTATACGTACCGGGGACACTCGTATTCACTGATCCAGATGTTGTAATATTATTGGTAATATCTCCATCAATCGCGTCTGTGGCCGTGGCACCAGCGTCGGAATAAGTATGTCCTTGGCTTTGAGATACCGTTGCACTGCCCAACAAGATGATTGTTGGTGCAGTTATATCAATGGCGACACTGGTTGTCACTGCGCTTGAGACGTTTCCGGTATTATCCAACGCAAAAACGCTGTAATAATATGTCCCATCATCAAGGGATGTCTGCGTGAAACTGGTGGTAGTAGTTGCGCTCACAACAGCAGTGCCGTCACTCACCGTAGATGGATATGATGTAGTACTTCTTCGCACGGTAATTGAAACAAAATCGCTCTCGGTTGGATTGGTCCATGACAAGGTGATGTCTGAATTTACACCAGATCCGATAAGTGAAGTAGCTGAGCTGGGCGCATTACTGTCTGAATATTGCCAAGCCAAAAAAGCATATCCGCTATTGATGGCCGGGTCCATCTCCCACGTACTCGATGTTCCTGCATCGTTGTATGGCGTGCCGACAAAGTCCCATGCTGTAGTAAGTCCACTGGTATCAGTATCGGTAAATGTTGTAATTGCTTTCATCTGGGCTGTTGTCTTGCCTGTTCCGACAGGACTGTAATTCTGTCCTGATGTATCCTCATCCCAAAATGAATTTGAGATGGTTCCGCCAAAACTAAAACCAACCAAACCGCCGACCGTATCCATTCCGCTATGTGCTTCAATCCCGTTGTTCACCAGTCCGCGCGAATAAGAGTTAGTGATAGTTCCTGCATTATTCCACCCGACAAGACCGCCTATTTCCGTATTAATAGTAGAACTGACAGACGTTGATGAATAGGAATTACTGACCGTACCTCCATTGTTATACCCGACAAGCCCACCAATTGCTTGTCCTGTGCTTGTTACCACACCAGTAGTATACGACTCCGAGATAGTACCTTGATTGGCACCAACCAACCCACCTGAATATGTGAGAGAATGTATAGCGATATCTTCAAGACCTATTTTTGTAATACTTGCCCCCGATCCTACATATCCAAATAGTCCAACATAGGTGCTGTCTGTTCTACTAATAAATAAATTTGAAATAACATGTTGACCGCCGTCAAAAGAACCAGTAAATTTACTTGCTAAAGTACCAATTGGGTCAAATCCCGCCCCACCATTCCATCCGGTAGTGCTTGACGCATTAATATCATTTGAAAGCGTATAGTTACCGGTCAGATCTACCGCTGTCAATTGCAATTCTGTCAACGTGGTAATGGTTGAACGATGTTCCATTTGCAAATGCGGGTAACCTGCCATGATCCAGTCGCCAATCGTGCCGTCTCCCGCAACAGTAAAATCCCAGCCAGAAAATGTGCTTGACGACATCATCTGTGCCGTTGTTTTTGAATTACTGAAGGACTCCGAACTCGCAGTACTTCTTGTTGCGTCAAAGTACGCACCTGTAACATCTGGCGTGACACCACCATCGACACTTCCAATAATACCTTTTTTTTGAGAGCCGGTTATGACGCCGGATGCATAGACGTTTGCAATCGTACCGGTCGAAAAGCGACCAATGATACCACCCATGTATGTACCACCAATAATATTTACATTTGAATATGAACTGGTAACAACCGCTGTGACCTCTGGTGTATATCCTGCTAGTCCACCGCAATACGCCCCAACTGTACAATCAAGTGACCCACTTGCATACACATGCGAAAGTGTACCTTCAAGGTATGACGTAAATGCTCCAGAATAAGTTGAAGCATTATAATCAATATCTACGAGACCCAAATTTTGAACAACACCACCAGCGCCGATGCGAGAAAACAACCCGGCATAGGTCGTACTTACATGAATATTACTTACTTCGTATCCTTGTCCATCAAGTGTCCCGGTAAACGGCGACGCGTAACTGCCAATTTGTGTAAAACTTGCTACACCAGAACAATCAATGTCATTATCAAGAACATAACTACCTGATATGTTGTCTGCAATCGCTTCAAGTTCTACACAAGTTGTGATGTGATTTGTAGTTGCATGAACAACGCCGGCTGGAAATAAAAAAGTGACCAAGATAAAAATCGTAAAATATCTTGCAAAGGAAAAAAAATACTTATTCATAACATAATAATTTAAACAACTTTTAACCAGAGTATATCATTTTTTTTCTTTACACACAAAAAAAGAAGTTTGAATCAAACTAACCGATTGTAATAAGTTGCCATCATTTGGTATAATTGATTTATGAAAAAAAACAAAATACCAATTTTAATTTCATCAGTCCTGCTCGTTGCCAGTATTGGGCTTTTCTTGTTCACGGCAATTCAAGTTGGATTTGCTATCAACTTACATGTTCCTACGGTTCCGACCGATATTACTATGACCCCCACCGAAGCTTTGACCCTTTATGGTTTGGCAGCCCGCAATTGGGTGGTTGGAAGTAGTATATTTTTTATCTTCATCGCCTTGCTTGCATTGTTCAATAAATTTAGCAGGAGGACAGCCCATACTGCCATCGCGCTAATTTTATTTTTAACTCTACTACCCATTATTTTTGGCTATTTTTCTAAAAAAATTCCGTTAGGTGCTGGTTGGATCGTCTTTCACCATGTTATATTGGGAATATTATTACTCATTTCAATTCCCGCCACGACATCGAATGCCCAAGTATCCAAAAAGATTTTTTAGGACACAAGAATATCTGTATAAGATAAGAGTTTTTGTTTTTTGCTCGCGCACTTGGACAGCTTCCAAACTTTATCATCTTTGATTACGGCCATACAAAAACCATCCGATCAAAATTATAACTGATATTACGACACCAATAATATTAGGTATAATTATGGGGGTGTTTTTTATCTCAAACCCATACAATATCCAGATAAACGCTCCTATACTTGTTATAAAATATGTGGTGGCAGAGATGTCTCTGGCGCTTTTATTTCTGAATATTTTTATTGCTTGAGGAAGAGCTCCAAAACCTAAAAAAATGCCAGAAATTGTGGCTAAAATAGAAAGTGTTGTCATACTTAAATAAACAAGATTGTCATCAGAGCGATAAGTAGAATGGTGGCAAGATTTGAAAAAATATCTGAGAAGAATTTTTTCCAAGCAATACTTCGGTCGCAGTTGCTCCAGAGTATTCCAGTGCCAACGGTTGGTACCACAAAACAGAGCCAGCTAAATACCGGAAAACCGATGGCCATGGCTACAGAAACTCCATTTTGGACACTTTCAGTCACCACAAAGACTACAAAAAGAGATGTAAGGAATGACAGCGTCATTTGGGCAACATACATTCTAAACATTTGTGTTTTTCCTTCTTCCATTTTTTTCTTTTTCTCCTCTTCTGTTAACTTATCAAACCCAAGATACCGCATGTGGATTTTACCCATCGGTGTGGCGTTGGAATACCACAGAGTACCGAGAACTGCGGCCATGACTGTACCGACAAGGGCTAATAAGATTGTTGTTATCATATTTTGGTTATATAAATTAATAAAATTATTCTCTATTAGAATAACAAAAAAATAGATTGTCATCAATCTATTTTTAACTAGGTTGAGCTCCGGGAGTAGGATTCGAACCTACGAAATCCACGTTAACAGCGTGGCGTTGTACCACTCAACTATCCCGGAATTAAAAATCCCGACTTGGTCGGGATTTGCTTTTCAAACAAAATTCTCCGACTGCGCTCAGTCATTATTATTACTATTATTATTGGAAATTCGAGAATTTTTCATAAATATATTTTACCACTACTTTATTTTTTAGTCAATTGTTTTTATTTGGTTATTACCGGCAAAGGCTTGGCGGTTTGCGGCTTGTATAATTCTGGGTCTATCTTACGATCAAAACAAACTAAACCAGCAGAGTGGTTCCAATTGTCACTATAAAGATCACCAAATCTTACCGCTGGCTGGGTGGCATGATAAATATCAGAGCTAGCAACTTTGAAAGTAGCACACAATTGAAAATTATTTTTGTCCACTACCATATACTCATATGACATGGCGCTTTGTGGGTCCTTGGGGACAGAAAAACCAGAAATACTATCTTGTAAATCTTCTAACTTGGCCGGTAACTTACCCTTCTGCATCCAATTATTCACGATCTGTCCTTGGATCATCTGCAAATCTCCTATTCTTTGTTCATCGAAACGAAGATCTCTTTGTTTAGCAGGTGTTCCAACTATGAAAAATCCACCAACAATACTTACTAACATCAATGCCAACAAGGCTATTCCCAAAATCCTAGGCCATCTGGATTGAAGATTGGTCCGTTTTAGCTCCCACATATAATAACCAAATACTGCTACCGCAATCAACAGCACCACCAAAATTTTCAAGAAGAATCTGGCAGTCAGTTCACCGCTTAAAAAATTATATACAAAAGTTATTAAATCAATAATTATCGTAATGGCTGAAACAAACAAAGTAAAATACAAAAGCCATTTGTGCAGTTTGAACTCTCTTTTTTCGGGTGCGGCCAACGTGTCCTTGGCCAACAACCATGCGCTCAATAAAAAAGCGGGCACTGAAATAACCAATATTGACGAAGCAACCCGTACAGTGTTGGCAATACCACTAAAATAATAATTAAGCGCATCTGGAAAGATCGCATTTATATATTGTATATATAAAGTTATAAATCCAATGACCGTCAAATAAAAAGTTACTATATTAAAAAGCTGTAAAAAAACATCTTTAGGTCCACTTTTTAATGATTGGTTATCATGCATATAAATAAAAATTATTTTAATCCGACTAGTTTACGCACCTGCACCATGTTTTTGTCAGCCGCTTTCTGGGCCTTCTTGGCGCCAAGCGACAAAATCTTTTCTAATTTTTTAGAATCTTTTAATAAGCGGGCTCTCTTATTTCGAAAGTCAGCAAAATATTCTGCTAGCGCTTTACTCAAAGCGGATTTCAAGTCACCATAGCGTATACTACCGTCTTTTTCCGCACTTACAAACTGATTATATGTTTTTTTGTCACCAAATTCAGCCAGCAAGCCTAACAAATTTTTTACACCCGGAGCTTGACCGCCACCGCTGGTGGCCGTAACCGCCCGTTTTACTTTATTTTCTATTTCTTCCGGTTTTTCTTGTAGCTCAATCACATGTCCTTCCCCCAAACTTTTGCTCATCTTTTTTTCCGGTTCAAGCAGGCTCATTACTTTGGGAACATTGGTCAGCAAGTGCTTGGTTTCAGGAAAGAACTCTCCGTATTTATTATTAAACCAACGTGCCACATCTCGAGTTAGCTCCACATGTTGGATTTGATCTTGACCAACCGGCACCAGCTCACCTTTATATATTAAAATATCAGCGGCTTGTAAAATAGGATATGTAAACAAACCTGCGGTGGCCTGTTTAAACTGAGCCGTTTTATCTTTGTATTGTGTCATCTTTTCCAATTCGCCCATTGGGGTTACGCAATTAAAAATCCAGGCCAACTCCGTATGACCAATCACATCCGACTGGGCAAAAAAGGTTACTTTTTTAGGATCAACTCCGGCCGCAATAAACTCAGCGGTGGTGTTGAGTACCAAATCACGCAATTTCTTATCCGGTTTTTTACCGGTGAGTGAGTGTAAATCAGCGATAAAAATATACATTTCGTATTTACCGCTATTTTGCAGTTCGATAAAGTTTTTTACTGCTCCCAAATAATTTCCTATATGTAAATTACCAGTCGGTTGAATTCCGGACACGATTACTTTAGACATATTTTTTATTTAATGCTAGAATATCCTTAGTTTAACTGATTTTTTAATAATTGTAAACTATATAATATGTCCGAACTAGAGTCCCATATCGTAGAAATCATGAGGGGAGGAATTAAAAAATTTAATGTATTTTTGGATCAAATACCGGATGAATTTTTTGGCCTGCAGGATTCTTCCAAAGACAGCTTACAAAAAAATTTTAAAGAACTCTGGGAAGAAAATCCTTATCAAACCGCCAAACAACTAATTGACCAACTTATAACAAAAGTAGTAAATGATCGCACCTGTCCTGACGGCAACGCTCTAAGACAAATTTTAAAAGTCGGTGTGAATACCGACTTTGCCAAACCAGACTTACCGGATGTACCTTTATTTTTAGGTGAAATGACCCCGGAAGAGCTGAGTGGACCAACAATAAAAGCCAAACGACCGCCCGAGATCAACTAGTAGTGATATTGTCGACCGCCCGAGATCATAAAAGCTCGATAAATTTGTTCCCATAAAAATACTCGGATCATTTGATGAGTAAAAGTAAAGGAAGAAAAAGATAGCTTTAAATCTGCCATTTGGATAATGGTTTCATCCAACCCACGCGGACCACCAATTATAAAAACTAGATTGGTCCGACCGGACGCGGCTAAGTCAGACAATTTTATAGAAAAATCTATTGAAGAAATTTGTTTACCTTTCTCGTCAAGCACCACTACAAAAGCGTCTTTGATTTTTGTCAAAGCGTTTTTTATTTTTTCAGCTTCTTTCAATTTAACAGCCTCTACCAAAGTTTTGTCATCAAAGCTTTCTTCCTTTAGCTCTAAAATTTCTACCTTAGCAAAAGTTTGGAGTCGTTTTAGATATTCATTTTCCGCTTCAGCCCAAAATTTTTCCTTTAATTTTCCCAAACACACTAGCTTTATGTGCATCATAAATTTTATAACGGATTTTTTGCTTAAAAATTTTTAATAAACTCTGAAAATTTATCTTCCAAAATCGCTTTTCTTGCTTGTCTCATCAAATCCAACATAAAATGAGTGTTGTGTATACTGGCCAAACGTAAACCAGAAACTTCTTGAGCGGCAAACAAATGATGCAGATAAGCACGTGAATAATTTTTACAGGTCAGACAACTGCACTCTTTGCTAACAGCAGAGAGGTCTTTGGAGAAAACAGAATTTTTTATATTTAGACGACGCTTCGAATCCTCTTTAGTGGACACAAATAACATACCGTGGCGAGCCAAGCGGGTTGGAGCCACACAATCAAACATATCTATGCCGCCTGAAACAGCTTTCAACAAATCGGCTGGATCTAGACCAACCCCCATGGAATAACGAGGTTTGTTTTGAGGAATTATTGGCATTACCCAACGCAAAATATTTTCGGTCGCTTCCATATTGTAGCC
>Ga0210057_1008923_pt1 | contig 11744 bp, 10 predicted proteins | sample CryGeyCG2114_010_2_FD_183968 | JGI IMG/M metagenome (GOLD analysis project Ga0210057, IMG submission 183968) | Groundwater microbial communities from aquifer - Crystal Geyser CG10_big_fil_rev_8/21/14_0.10 (SPAdes) (version 2) | ecosystem: Environmental > Aquatic > Deep subsurface > Groundwater ...
AAAATTAATACTCTTTAAGACACGAGTTTCTTTATCTCCATCTTTGAAGCTTTTGACCAAATTTTTAACCTCTATAAGATTTTTGTTTACCATATTATTAATTTCTACCTAAAATAGAATCTAAAGTATTTTTTCTCACAATCATCCTGGCTGGAATATAACCAGCAATAATAGTAGTAAGGACCAATATACCAATTTTTAGCATAGTGCCATTAACTGGTGCAACAAGTATGCCATCTGAGAATGGGAAGTTTATAGGGTGAGCAGTGATAAACGGCTCCAAAAAACCATAAAGTATGAGTAGTCCAATAAAAGAACCAGAAACAGCGTAAAAGAATGATTGGAAGATATACGAATACTCAATAGTCTGTCCACTGACTCCAATGCCTTTCAAAATGCCGATGAATTTTCTTCTAGTAATAGCGTTAATGAAGATAACGATAAAGATAGTGATAGAAGCCACCACGAGGCCAATAGAGCTAATCATATTACCCAATAGAGCAAAAGTATCTTTAATATCTTGGAGGAATTTAGGTTGAGCGTCTTCAAAGGTCTGGACTCTCGCAAACTCCCCTACCCCAGCTCTAAGTAAAGCTTCTTTAAACACCACTGGATCTGTACCTGGTTTTAATTGAACAGATACCTCTCCTACATTGTAATCAGTCCTACCAATCAAATCTCTAAATTGTTTATCTACGAAATAAACTCTATAAGAAAGCTCGTCTACTTTGGATTTAATAATACCTTTGACGGTCATTTCTCTTTTGGAACCATTGATAGTAATTCTCACTTTGTCACTAACTTTTACATTGTCCAATGTTGGGAAGCTTGCTGTCTCTACTGGAAAATATTCTGTCAAAAGATAAGAACCCAAAAGAATCTTGTCATAATCATCTGGTTCCAAATACTCCCCATCAATTACGAAACGAGAGATATTAGTTAAATTGTTTTCGGCTACAGGGTCTATCCCCGCAAATGAAGCACCAGCTGAATCTATCTCTTCTTCTCTAGTAGCTGTTTTGTAATTAGCTTCAACAGTGCCAGAGCTCAAATATCTAGCAGAAACTTTTTCAGCTTCTGGCATAGAGCGGATAATACTCAAAACCTGAGGACTTTGTTCTATGTAATCCTTTTTGTCTAAAGTAGAGATAATAATATCCGATGTATAAAACTCTTTGTTGGCCTCTACTGCTCCTTGGATTAATCCGACTAAAATACCTGAAACCACCACCAGGTTGAGGAATGTTAGAGTCATCACAAAGACTATAAGTGCTGTTGTCCAAACGCTAGCCCTTTTTACTTGTCTTATGGCGAGGAAGAATCCTAAGCGGATAGATTGAGACATCTTAATCACTAATTAGTTTGAGTAGGGTTTAAAACAATTGAAGTGCCAATTGGTAAATCAGATAGTAATTCTACATTACCATTGGAATCTCTTTCGCCAATTTCTACTTTGGTTTTTATAGGATCGTCATTTTTATTGGCTAGATAAACAAAAGATTCTCCATTTTCTTTAATAACGGCTCTTTCCTTAATCATCTTCACCTCTGCTTTCTTGAAAGTTTCTATTTCGGTATTAGCTGTCATACCAGATCTGATATGCTCGTCTTGATTTTGGAAGGAAAGCTCTACTTTGTAAGTAGAAACGCCATCTTTAATAGTTTCTGCTGGGTCAATGTGGCTAATATAGGCTTCAAAAATCTGGTTATCTCCATAAGCATCCAAGGTAACAGTTGCTTTATCACCCAAATTTACTCCACCAATAGAAACTTCTGGTATAAAGGCTTCTATAATGTAATCAGAACTTATAACAGAGACTACAGTGGTGCCAGCTGACACTACCTGACCCACTTTGGCATCTTGTTTGGATACAATACCTCCTATAGGTGAATACAGGTTTGTTTTAGAAAGTTTTGAACGGTAACTTTGAACTGTGGCTTGAGCTGATTCTACTTTGGCAACTTGGACAGGTATATCTGCCAATAGATTTCTCAAATTGTCTTCTTTGGATATTAAGTTTTGGGAAGCAGTGTTTAAGTTATTTCTAGCGGTGATGATATCTGCCTTGTATTTGTCTATAGTGGTTTGAGACAAAGAATCATTAGCTTCAAAGATATTGACCGCTCTTGAAACATCAGAAATAAATAAACTAATTTCAGCTAAATAACTTTTGGAAATATCAAGATCCTCTTTTGAATAATTTGATAAATTTAAAGTAGAAGTTAGTTTCTTCCATTTTTCTAGATCCTCACCTACTTCTACCCGAGTAGAATTTACAGAATCTCTCAAATCATTGTAGCCCTGGAAGGCATAGAAAATCTCTGGTCTACCACCGCGAGGATTATTGAAGAATTGATCAGATTTATTGTACACGGCATCATCGCTTGCGGTATAAGCATCTATAATGGCTTGGACTATAGATCTTTTGGCATTATTGATTTCAGTTTCGTAACCACTGCCACCATCAAGTTTGTTTAATTCGGCTTGAGCAGAAGCGAGGTCTGCTTCTGCCTTACTTAAATCAGATGTTAGTGTATTAGCGTTTAATCTCACCAATGTTTCGCCGTTAAACACCCTGTCGCCAACTTTATTTAAAACTTGAGAAATTGTACCTGTTATTTCAAAGCTCAGATCAGCGCTTTCTTTGGGTATTACTTTGCCAGCAATACTGACAGTTCTCACTAAATCTCCTTCAGTTACAGCGGTAGTTTCTGTAGTCCCATCACTTCTCAAACCAATACTTAGACCAATAATGATAACTAGAGCTACTACACCAAGAGAAATATATTTGTGACTTTTAATATAACCAAGAATTTTGTGACGCATGTTTACTGAATTAGGAATTTAATTTGATTAACTACCTATTAAAGCACGAATTCTGTCTTCTGTAGAGGGGTGGGTCATAAACATTTTATGGAGACCAGAAGATTTTTTATTACCGAATGGGTTAGAGATAAATAGATGAGCAGTGGCGTTTTTGGCCGTATGAAGTGGGGTTGGTGCACTACTTATTTTCTTTAAAGCTTTGGCCAAACCTTCTGGATATCTGGTCAACAAAGCACCGGAAGCATCTGCCAAAAATTCTCGTTTACGAGATATAGCTAGACGGATAAGAGTGGCAGCAAGTGGGGTAAGTAAAGCCAAAGCAATGCCGATAATAATAGCAACACCACCTCCTTGATTATCTCTGTTTCTACTACCGCCCCATATTTGTGAACGGATAAAGAAATCAGAGATTATTGAAATAAAACCAACCATCACCACCACTATAGTAGAAAGAAGCATGTCACGATTACCAATATGTGATAACTCGTGAGCGATAACTCCTTCTAGTTCATCTTTTTCTAAAATTTCCAATAAACCAGATGTTATAGCTACTACTGCATGATCTTTGTTTCTACCTGTGGCAAAGGCATTTGGAGATTCGTCTTTTATAATGTAGAGCTTTGGCATCGGTAAGCCTGCTGTAATAGAGAGATTTTCTGTAATGTTATAAAGATCAAAGTACTCTTCTCGTGTGACTGGTTTGGCTTTGTGTAGTTTTAAAACAATTTTGTCAGAAAACCAATAGGAAAAGATGTTCATAAAAACAGCAAAAAATACTGCAAAATACAGTATAAAACTGTTGTTATAGAAGTAAGCAAAAAACCAACCCAAACCTATTACTAGGCCCAAGAAAAAGGTTATAAATAGATAAGTCTTCCAGATATTTTGTTCCTGGTGTGTATAGAGGTTAGACATAGAGCTTATGGGTTCTAGCTATGAGCTTTAAGCTTGAAGCTTAAAAATTCACAGCAACAGGTTCCCTAGCAGCTTCTTCCCCTAATTCAAAGAACTCCATTTTAGAAAACTTAAAAACACTGGCAATGATATTTGATGGGAAAGATTCTGTTTTGATATTGAGGTCGCGAACATTGGTGTTATAGAAACGACGAGCAGCCTGGATTTTGTTTTCTGTATCAGAAAGCTCTCTCTGTAATTCCAAGAAATTTTGATTGGCTTTGAGTTCTGGATAAGCTTCGGCAATAGCAAAAACTGATTTAAGAGCACCGGTAAGCATGTTTTCTGCCTCTCCCTTCTCGGCGATATTACCCGCACCCATAGCTTTGGCACGAGCCTCACTTACCTTTTCAAAAGCCTGGGATTCATGAGTGGCATATCCTTTGACAGTGTTAACTAAGTTAGGAATAAGATCGTAACGGCGTTTTAATTGAACATCTATGTCTGCCCAAGCTTCTTTGGCTCTGTTTATTAAACGCACAAAGCCGTTGTAAGCAAAAGCTACCCAAGCCAAAATTAAAACTAGTAAAACTAACAAGATAATTGGTGTTGTCATGTGGTTATTTTAACACGAACGGATTAATAATCCATGCCCATTGAGGCTTGTGGGGAGTCCTTCTTTTCTTCTACTTCATCAGCTATAGCTACTTCAGTGGTGAGTAATATAGCAACTGCAGAACAAGCGTTTTCTAGAGCAGAACGAGTTACTTTGACGGGGTCTATAATTCCTTCTTTAAACATGTCATCTACAAAAACATCATTTAAGGCATCATAGCCAGAGTTTGGAGAACCTTTCATCACCTCGTTTAGTATCACCCCATCTTCCTTACCGGCATTTTTGGCAATTTGGCGAAGTGGTTCCTTGAGAGCTTCTATTACTGCCATATAGCCAGAAGCAAATTCTGCCACCTCATTATTATTGGGAGCATCCTTAGCTATTTTAGATTCTTTGTACTTTTCTTCTACTTTTTGAGAAACTTTTACTAAGGCACTTCCTCCCCCGGCTACTACTCCTTCGCTAATAGCTGCTTTGGTGGCGTTAACTGCATCTTCAATCTTTAATTTAAGATATTTCATTTCTGTTTCTGTCGCAGCCCCTACTCGTATAACAGCCACACCACCAGAAAGTTTGCCGATTCTTTCGTCTAGCTTTTCTATCTCAAATTTAGCAGTTGTAGCCTTTCTTTGAGCTCTTAGAATTGAGATTCGCTCATCTATTTCGGCCTTTTTACCCTTGCCACCCACAATAACTGTATTGTCTTTGGTAGAAACAACTCGTGAAGCATGCCCAAGTACATCTAAGTCAATGTTTTCAAAGTTGAGTCCTAATTCTTCTGATACTACTTTGGCACCTATGGTAACTGCTATGTCAGCCAGTATCTCTTTTTTCTTATCTCCATAACCTGGAGCTCTAACAGCCAAGATGTTAAATGAGCCTCTTAGTTTGTTTAGAATAAATGTAGTCAAAGCTTCTCCATCTACATCATCAGCGATAATTACTAAATCTTTTTTACCAGTAGCAGCCAATTTTTCTAAGATAGGTAAAATTTCTTTTACTACAGAAATCTTTTTGTCAGTAACTAATATGGCTGGGTCTTTGTATTCTGCTTCTACGCGTTCAGGATTGGTGACCATGTAGTGAGACAAGAAACCTTTATCAAATTCCATACCTTCTACTACTTCTGATTCAATACCAAAAGTCTGAGACTCTTCTACTGTCACCACGCCATCCTTGCCAATCTTTTTTATAGTATCGGCAATAATAGAACCTATTTCTTTAGATTCGGCTGAAATAGTGGCCACCTGTCTAATTTCTTCATCTGTTTTTATGGGCTTGCTTATTTTCTTTAGAATTGAGACAGAGTCTTTGACCGCTTCTTCTATACCTCGTCTTATACCCATAGAAGTGGCTCCATTAAGCGATTTTTTGAAACCTGAAGCTACAAGAGCTTGAGTGATTACGACTGATGTGGTGGTGCCGTCTCCTGCAGTATCATTAGTTTTGGTGGCGACTTCTTTTACAATCTCAGCCCCCATGTTCTCAAACTTATCTTTGAGAGTAATATCTTTGGCAATAGTGACACCGTCATTAGTTATCACTGGTGAGCCGTAACCTTTATCCAAGACAACATTTCTACCTCTTGGGCCAATAGTAACTTTGACTGCATTAGAGACCTTATCAACTCCTCTTTTTAGAGCTTCTCTAGCATCTTCGTAAAATAGAATTTTTTTAGCCATAGTTTATTTAATTATTGCTAATATTTGGTCTTCCTTGAGTAAGTAAAGCTCCTCGCCATTGTGAGTTACTTCGTCATAACCGTATTTAGAAAATATAACCACATCTCCAACTTTGACCTTTACTGGAATAAGTTTGCCATCTTGTATTCGGCCTTCTCCAACAGCCAAAACTTTTCCTTGAGCTGATTTTTCTTTGCTAATAGCATCTGGAACAATAATACCGTAGTGATTATTTTTGTTGCCACTCACTTCTTCTTCTGTAAATGGACGGATAAGTAGTCTATCGGCAAATGGTGTGAGACCAATACTGGAATTGGAGAGTTTTTTGACCGTGGTAGATTTAGAAGAATTTGATTTAGCCTTCTTTTTTATCACTTTTTTCTTCATATATTTGTTATATAAGCTTATAAAACAAACCTAGGACGCGCACATTGTATACAAAAGGTGTGCATATAGTCAAAAAACTAATTGCGAAGCATGTTGCCATCATGTTATGATGCTCTAGTACAGGCCATGGCCCAAATTCTTCCATACATTCAGATCATTCTTAGTATTCTCCTCGTAGCAGGGATACTTATACAGCAATCAGACGCCGGACTGGGCTCTGCTTTTGGTGATGACGGACAATCTTCTTCAACTCATAGCACCCGTAGAGGTCTAGAGAAACTCATCTTTAATGGTACCATTATAATAGCTTTACTTTTTACTGCTTCCGCATTTGCTAGTCTTCTTCTTGCTCGTTAAGAAATTCAATGAACTACAAAGAATTGTGGAGATCCCTCTTTGAGAGACGCTTCAACCTTCCAAAAGAACGCCCAATACAAAGAACTATTCGTTCTTTTACTTTGGCTGAAAAATCATTTTTCTATTTTTTCGTAATTGTTTTTATTGTTTCTGGTTTAACATTAGTCTTCAAAGTAAGTTCTGCCTTTTTGGTAGAAGTGCCTAGCAGAGGGGGCACTCTGACAGAGGGTGTTATTGGTAATCCTAGATTTATAAATCCAGTACTAGCCTTGTCCGAAGCTGATAAAAACCTCACATCTCTAGTCTACTCTGGTCTTATCCGCCTTACCCCCACTGGAGAAGTAGTTAATGATTTGGCTCAAAATTTAGATATTTCTACTAATAGATTGACTTACACTGTCACCTTGAAAGAAGATGCGAAATTTCATGATGGTAAACCAGTGACAGCAGATGATGTTATTTTTACTATCCAAAAGATTACTGATCCTTTAGTAAAAAGCCCCAAACGAGGTAATTGGGATGGGGTGGTGGTAAACAAAATTGACGACTTAACAGTCTCATTTACTTTGAAAAAGGTTTACACTCCGTTTATCTACAACCTAACCACTGGTATTTTACCGAGACATATTTGGAAGAATGTTACTGATGATGAATTTTCTTTTAGTCAATTTAACACCCTGCCAGTTGGATCTGGATTTTATAAAATAGATACCGTGGAAAGAAATTCTGGTGGTATTCCAGACTATTACAAATTAGTACCTTCTTATAACTCTTTTAGTAACAAACCTTATATTAGTAATTTAGTGTTTAAATTTTATTCCAACGAAGAATCATTAGTAGATGCTTACAATAGTGGCAAAGTTGATAGTTTGAGCGGTGTCTCACCAGACAAACTATTAGAATTAAATGTTCACAGTGCACAAGTAATTCAGTCTCCGTTGCCAAGAGTTTTTGCTGTCTTTTTTAATCAAGCAGAATCCAAAGTACTTTTAAACAAAGAAGTTCGTCAGGCTCTCAATTTAGCAAGCCCCAGAACAGAGATAGTAGAAAATGTTTTAGGGGGTTATGGTGTCACTATAGAAGGTCCACTTCCAGGAGGGCTTTATCCATGGACCAGTAAAAATGAAGGTAACGATCTTTTAGAAAACATTATTAAAGCCAAAGAAATTTTAGATAAATCAGGTTGGAAACCTAATACAGAAACAGGTATCCTTGAAAAAAAATCAGGTTCAGGTACAATTGATTTGTCGTTTTCTATCTCTACCGGTGATGCTCCTGAGCTTAGGGCTGTGGCAGAAGAGCTTAAGAGTGCCTGGGAGAAACTTGGAGCCAATGTCCAGATAAAGGTTTTTGAGACCGGTGATCTTAATCAAAATGTCATCCGTCCAAGAAATTTTGAGGCCTTACTCTTCGGTGTCGTAATAGGTAGAGATGCTGATCTTTATCCTTTTTGGCATTCATCACAAAGAAACGATCCTGGTTTAAACATTGCTTTATACGCGAACACTCAAGCTGATTCTTTCTTGGATAAGGCGAGGATTTCAGAAAATCCAGATGCTTTAGAAAAAAATCTCAAGGATTTCGCTAATGAAATTAAGAATGATGTTCCAGCCGTATTCTTATATACCCCAAGTTTTATTTATGTTTTACCTAATAAGGTTAAAGCACAAGAAATAGGCCTACTAACAGTAGCTCAAGATAGATTCTTAGGTATAAGAGATTGGTATATAGAGACAGATAAAGTTTGGAAAATATTCGCAGAATAATTAATTACACAGGTTAAAAATCAATAATGAACAATAATACATTTACTAAAAGCCTTAGACATAAAGGCATGCGTCGCAGGACTAATAATCCAATCGCGGCCAAAAAACCTCACGATATCATCCCCCCTATCGGCGATAGCTTGCGTGTTATTCCCTTGGGTGGAGTAGAAGAAATCGGCAAGAACATGACCGTTATTGAATTTGGTAATGATATTATTGTTATTGATGCCGGTATTCAATTTACCGATGACAACACTCCTGGTATTGATTACATCCTCCCTAACATTAAATACTTAGAAGAACGCAAAGACCGTATCCGAGCCCTGGTCATCACTCATGGTCACCTAGACCACATAGGCGGTATTCCCTACCTTATTACTCGTCTTGGTAACCCACCAATTTACACAAGAGAATTTGGTGCTTTGCTTATTAAAAAACGCCAAGCAGAATTTCCTAATCTAGCACCTCTTAACATTAATATTGTTGATGCTGGAGATAAATCTATCCCTATTACTAAAGACCTCAAGGTTCGTTTCTTTGGCCTCACCCACTCTATCCCTGATTCAACCGGTATTATTATTGAAACTCCATACGGAGACATTGTAAATACGGGAGATATTCGTGTAGAAAATGAAAACGGTGTTCCTGTAGAAAAAGAAGTTGAGCAGTGGAGTATGTTCAAAGATAGAAATATTATCTTGTTCACCATGGACTCTACTGGTATTGATAAGCCAGGCTTTTCTCCTTCTGAAACTTCTATTCTAAAAAACATTGATGAAATCATCGGCCAGGCTCCTGGCAGAATAATCATCGCCACTTTTGCTTCTCAAGTAGAAAGAATTATTGAATTCTTAAATAGTGCCAGAAGATACGGTAGAAAAGTTGTTATAGAGGGCCGTAGCATGAAAACCAATGTTGATATTATCAAGCATCTCAATTTGGCAGACATTAGTCACATTGTGCCCGTTGAGGACATTGATAAATATCCCCCAAACAAAATCATGATGATTGTAACTGGGGCTCAAGGAGAAGAATTTGCTGCTCTGATGCGCATGTCTAATGGCACTCATAAGCAAATCAAACTTACGAGAACTGATACTGTTATTCTTTCTTCATCTGTTATTCCTGGTAATGACCGAGCTGTTGAAAAACTCAAAGACAATCTTTTCCGTCATGATTCCAAAATTATCACCTATCTAGATTCAGATGTGCATACATCTGGTCATGGTAAACGAGGAGAGCTTGAATGGGTTCATAAACAAGTTCCTTATAAATACTTCATGCCTGTACACGGTTCACACTTCCGATTAAAGATGCATGCTGACTTAGCTATGGGTACTGGTACTCCCAGAGAAAACATTATTGTGCCAGAGAACGGTAGTATTATTGAAATTCAAGAGCACGGAGCAAAGTTTGTAAAACTTGCTGAAAAAGCACCATCAGAAGACATGGTGGTAGAAGGCCTCTCTATTGGAGATATCTCTGAAGTGGTGATTAGAGACAGGAAACTCTTAGCCGAAGACGGTATCTTTGTCATTATTGCTTTAGTAAACTCTCGCACAGGTCATCTCAAAAAGTCTCCAGACATTATCGCTAGAGGCTTTGTTTACCTCCGTGAATCTCAAGAACTTCTTTCAGAAGCTAGGAGTATTATCAAACGATCTATAGAATCCACTACAGTAGGTATGAATCCTATAAACTTTGATTATGCTAAAAACGCTGTCACAGAAGATGTTTCTAGATTCCTCTTCCAGCGTACTGCCAAGAAACCAATAGTTATACCAGTTATTTTGGGGGTCTAATTTAGAATTTGGTTTATAATGTATAGATGCTTCAGTTTATCCCAGTCTATTTATCTGGATTCTTTCTCTCATTACATTATGCCGCGGTAGTTTTTGTTAACTCATCTTTTTTGGGTCAGTTTTTTAGTCCAGAAATAAGTAGCTTCCTCTATGTTTTGGGCGCTATTGGTAATATCGTGCTTTTGGCCTATGTTTCCAAACTCTTGAATTTCTTTGGAGCCAAAAAATTCTTCTATGTTACTCTCATCATAGATATAGGGGCTATTTTAGCTTTAGCTTTTGCCAATACCCCAATAATGGCTGCTATTAGTTTTATTGTTTTTGCTAGTGTTTCTCTCATAATTTACTACGTTTTAGATGTTTTCTTGGAAGAAATTACTAATAATGACCGCACCGGAGAAATCAGAGGCACTTATCTTACAACCTTAAACTTGGCTGTGGCTCTGGCCCCTCTTTTGGTGGCGATGTTCGTAGTAGATAGTGATTTTTATCCTATTTACATAATATCTTTATTCTTACTATCCCCACTTTTAGCTATTGGTTTATGGTTTAAAAAAGAAGTAGAAGATAAACCCCACCACCCTCCAACAGAGCTTCCATGGAGAAGATGGTGGTCCAATGACTCAGTTAGAAGAATAACTTTTGCTCGCCTAGTTTTGGAATCTTTCTTTGCTTTTATGGTTATTTACTCCCCTATTTATCTCCATACTATTTTGGGATTCCAGTGGCAATCCATAGGGGTGATGTTTACCATTATGTTAATACCATTTGTTATATTCCAATGGCCAGTTGGAGAATTGGCCGATAGATTTTACGGTGAAAAAGAATTTATTATCGGTGGTTTTATATTCATGCTAACCATGCTTGTCCTAATGCCGTTTCTGGGCAAAAGTATTTTTGTATGGACTATAATATTATTTGTCTCAAGAGTGGGAGCCAGTATTGTAGAAGTTTCTACCGAAAGCTATTTCTTTAAACAAATTGATGCAACAGATACTGGCACTATTAGTATCTTCCGTTTAGTTAGACCCACTAGTTTGGCTATCGCTGCTAGTATCGGGGCAGTTATTTTGAACTTCATTTCATTTGAAAAGATATTCTTTGTAGTGGCTATAATTGTAGCTTTGGGATTAAGAGAAGTTTTACCTTTGAAAGACACACTTTAGATTTTAGCTAAAAGAATAGCCGACACCCAGAGAATGTCGGCCTTGAACGGAATACGAGGGCAGGTAGGTTCCACTCCCTAAAAGTCACCCACACCCACTTTTAGGGTTGGCGCTATCCCGATCTAGAGAACTCCTAGGGAGGACTAGGAATCCACCAAAGATCTCTGTCTGGAAGTGTCCAGTTCCCAGACAAAACCCTCGTGTCCCATATTCAATTAAGCACTTTTTAAATTAATCTGTCAATATTC
>Ga0210057_1008925_pt1 | contig 11743 bp, 9 predicted proteins | sample CryGeyCG2114_010_2_FD_183968 | JGI IMG/M metagenome (GOLD analysis project Ga0210057, IMG submission 183968) | Groundwater microbial communities from aquifer - Crystal Geyser CG10_big_fil_rev_8/21/14_0.10 (SPAdes) (version 2) | ecosystem: Environmental > Aquatic > Deep subsurface > Groundwater ...
TGACTTAAATCACTAACTTCTATGCCTAAAATATTTACTGATTTCATATAATCAATTATAGCATTACATTTTATGAAAAGCTAGATATTTGGCTAAAGTTACTATAAAAATACATGTTAATAATTTACTTGTAAAATATTTAAATAATGTTATAATGTTAATACATGTAGTATGTTTTAGGTAGGTTTTTGTTCGTTTCATTCGTCCCAGAGCTACTTGATAGCGCTGGGTAAAAAGCAAGAGCAAAACAAACCATAAGGAGGTTTGAGATGATGCTCTTGAGAACCATGGCGTCTACGACTTGTCGTGGGCATCCTTAGTCCGACGCGACCGTCGGGCGGAACACCGAGCTGAGCGTGAACAGGCCGAAGTCGCGCTGACTGGGCGAGCTTTACCCCTAGGATAACCTAGGGTGCTCTCAAAAGGAGAGTCGAATGCCTGAGCTTGTGCTGAGCTAGGAAGTCCAGTGTTTTATAACTGGACAAGGAATTGTGACACAGAGTAATTGTGTCTAAACTTCGTTCAGTAAAACTCCTTCAAGGAGACAGGCATGCAAATCGTACGCATAAGGGCAGTTGCGTCGCAATGGACGCGCTGTAGCGCAGTGGTAAGAAGGCCACATCCGGGTCGACGGTGAACACGATGTAGCCCAATAGCGGGCTACGCGGAATGGGTCGAACCAAACGCATACGAGAGAGTGTCTAAGACACATTAGTACTCTCGTATGCGTTCTTTTTTTATGCTAGAATATAAGCTGTAAGCCATAAGCTTTAAGCTGTAATTAATTTACAAAAAATATATTTTTCTATGGCTTACAACTTTATGATTACAACAAAAATAATAACAATAATCCTTCTTTTAACATTCTTCGCATCACCTGCAAATGCAGCTGTTTTTAATGCAAATAATATAATTTCTAATTACGAATTAGAAGATTACGCTTGCCTATCTAAAGACTCTATTCAAAGATTTCTTGAATCAAAAGGATCTTTTCTTTCGCAATTTTCAGAAGTTATTTCAGGAATAAGAAAAACTGCTTCTCAAATTATTTTTGAAGAATCTCAAATTTACCGAATAAGCCCTAAAATAATTTTAGCAATGTTGCAAAAAGAGCAATCACTTATAACAGATAAGTCCCCTTCTCAGAATCAGCTTGACTGGGCAACTGGATTTGCTGTATGCGATTCTTGTTCAAAATCAGATCCATTAGTTCAGCAATATAAAGGATTTTATAATCAAGTTTCTTTATTTGCGGAAAAAGTTAGAGACAATTATCTTCGCGACTTAAAATCACTTGGAAGCACTTATACTGGATGGGGTCCAAGTAGAACAAAAAAAACAATTGATGGATATGATATTACCCCAGTAAATAATGCAACAGCGGTTTTATATACTTATAATCCTTGGCGCGGAAGCGAAACTGGAGTTGGAGCTAATTATAATTTTTGGAAAATATGGAACAGGTATTTTGTAAGAAATTATCCTGATGGAACTTTGATTCAAGAACAAGGAGAAAATGGAGTCTGGCTTTTACAAAATGGAAAACGAAGACCATTTAAAAGCAGAGCTGCGCTTTATTCAAGATATGACGCAGATCGCATAATCCAAGTATCTAAAAATGAATTAGAAACTTATGAGATAGGCCCTTCAATAGAGTTTGCAAATTATTCTTTACTTAGATCTCCAAAGGGCACAATTTATCTTTTAGTTGATGATTCAATTCGTGGTATAACATCAATGGAAGTATTTAGAACTATTGGATTTAATCTAGAAGAAGTTATTGATGTTGATGAAAAAGATTTAGAGTTATATAATATAGGCGAAAACATTACGCTTTCAAGCGCTTATCCAACAGGAGCTCTTTTGCAAGACAATAAAACAGGAGCTGTGTTTTATGTTCAAGATGGAAAAAGACAAGGCATAATTGACCGATCAATTATGGACTTAAGATTTAAAAATCAAAAGCCATTGCCTATTCATCCAGATGAGCTAAATAAATACGCATATGCTGGAAGATTAAAACTTCAAGATGGAACAATAATAACTTCTCCTGAATTTTCTGCTGTTTATGTTATTTCAGATGGATATAGGCGCGCAGTAATATCTGCTGAAGCATTTGAAAAATTAGGATATGATTGGGATAATATTCATGAAGTTCCTCAAAGCGTAGTTGATTTGCATCCCCTTGGAGACCCATTGGATTTAATTATTACCTACGGAGAACAAGAAGTACTAGGAGATAATATTAATTAGAATAATTCGTATTTATGTTATCATATGTCGCGCATATTCCAAGCAATCCTATTATGCTTAAAAATATATCTAAGCATAAGTTTTCTGAATTTAAAAAATTAAACCAAGCAACTCAAAATATAGTAAATGACATTGATTTAAATGAATGTGATACAATTATTACAATTACTCCTAATCAATATCAGCAAAATAGCGCATATGTTTTAAATATTTGTCCTGATTTTATTATAGATTTTCAAGACTTTGGAGATTTTGCAACAAAACAAACAATAAAAGGAGATTTTGCAACAGCATACTATATAAGACAAAAATTAGGCATAAAATATCCAATAAAAAGCATTTCTAATTTAAGGCTTGATAATCAATCTTCAGTAGCAATGATGCAAATGCAAACATTTAAAAAATATAAATTACTTCCAATTTCTAATGCTTTAGATCCTTTTGATAAATTATTTGAATTTGGAAAAGAACTGCGAGATGTTATAGAAGACAGTAATAATCGCATAGCAGTAATTTCTCTTGGAGATCTTGCACTTGCTTCTAAAAAAACAATTGACCAAGCAACACAAATAGATCAAGAAATTATAAAAAATCTATATGACAAAGATTCAAATTCTTTCATTAAGCATAACTCTGATAAAATCACTTCGTTTTCTATGCGTGGCTTTAGGCCTTTGGCTGTTATTTTAGGAATTATTGATGGAATGAATTATAAATTCGATCTTAAAGACTATGAACAAAAATATGGATTAGGAATGATGGCAGCTTGCTTTGCAATATGATTACAAAAATTACTCCTCTAACTCGCCTACCTTCAAAAATAGATTCATTTGATTATTTCGTAGGCCACGAATTTAGAGAAAAAATAAAAATTGGACAATTAGTAACAATCCCTTGGAGAAATAAAAAAACTCAAGGGGTTGTTTTGTCTTTAGAAAGCTCCCCCTCCTTTCCGAGGAGGGGGTTGGTCCAAAGGCCCTACGAAGCCTTGGCGAAGGAGGGGGGAGGTGTGGGCATTGTAGATAACAAAAAAACCTTCCGCGCGCGTCCAATTACAGAAATTTTAGATGATAATCCAATTCTTACAAAAGAACAATTTGAATTAATTAAAAAATTTTCTGATTATTACTTTTGTTCAAAAGGATATGTTGCGCGCTTAATGACTCCAGAAAAATTAAAACTAAAAACAAAATTTAATGAATTAAAGTTTGAAGATCACAAATTCTCTATTTCAAAAAACCAATTAAAAGAATTACAAAAATTAAGACTGCCAGAAAAAATAAATTCAAATCAAACAATTGTGATTCAAGATGTTTCTTCGTTCATCTGGCTTATCTTGCATCTAGCAAAATACACAAAAGGACAAATGGTTGTTCTGTTCCCTACTATTGATCTTATAAATTCAGTTGCGTCTATTGTACACAAAAAGTGTTCAGGCAAATTAGCTGTAATTCATAGCCAATTAAACAAAGGAAATTACTGGAATGAATACCAAAAAGTACTTTCTCGCAAGGCAAAAATAATATTATCTACTAGGCAAGGAGTATTTCTTCCAATTCAAAAACAAAGCAAGATTATTTTTTTTGAATCAAGTTCTCAAGACTTTAAACAGTATGATCAAAATCCAAGATATGATGCTAGAATTGTTGCTTCTTGGTTATCAAAAATAACAAACTCAGATTTAATTTTTACATCTTCTTCTATTCCTTTAAATAAAAAATTTATAAATCTTCCTTTGTCATCTAATATAAAAACAAGCATTAAGCTTGTTGATATGAAAACAGAAATGCAGAAAAAAGATTTTTCTATTATTGCTGATTCAACTATTAATTCAATTAAGAGAGCAATTCAAAATAATAAAAAAATTATTATTATTTCTTTGCGAGAAGATAGTATTCAAGGAGTGTCAGTTAAAAAAATAGCTGAAGTCTTGACGAATCAAATAAAAAATTGTAAAATTGCTACGGAATATGGCGCAAATCAAAATTTTGATGTGCTAATTACAACTGCGTATTCTCTAGAAGCCTTAAAATTGAGCCAAGAGCGCGCCAAATTCTCTTTAGCAGTATTTAGCTCAATTGAACCATTACTTGCAATACCAGACTTTAGAGGAGGCATAAGAACTTTTAATAGATTAAATTTTTGGAAAATAATGTGCCAAGAGCTTCAAATTGAGCATATTATTTTACAGTCATATTCTTCAGATAATTTAGCAATCAGAGCATTCGCGTATGGTGAAACAGATTGGTTTATTGATTCAGAACTTAAACATAGAAAAGAATTATCTTACCCGCCATTCTTCCAACTAATAAAACTATGGCATAAAGGAAATGAAAAAAATGAATTTGATCGCGCGCTTAAATTATTGCGCTTTGAATTAAAAGATAAAGCTAAAATACTTGGGCCTTTCCAAGATAAAAAAGATAAACAATCATTATTGCTAAAAATTAAAAATAATACTGACTTAAAGACTCTTTGTTCTCTTTCGCAAGACTGGGTCGTGGACAGGGATCCAGAAAACATATTATGAAACTACCAATAATAACATACCCTAATGACTCTCTTAGAAAAAAATCAATTAAAGTTGATAATATTAAGACTGTTCAAAAATTGTGTTCAGATATGATTGAAACAATGCAAAAAGAAAAAGGCCTTGGATTAAGCGCTGTTCAAGTTGGAGAGCATAAACGCGTGGTTGCGATTCATAAAGACGCGGATAAAATTTTAAATAATCACTTAATAATCATAAATCCAAAAATATTTTCTTTTTCAAAAGAAACAGAAAAATCAGAAGAAGGATGTCTCTCTATTCCAGATGTGTTTGGAAATGTTGAAAGGTGTAAAAAAATAAAAGTCCGCTACACAGATTGTAGCGGACAAGAACGCAAGATCAAGGCAACTGGAATGTTTGCGCGCGTTATCCAGCATGAGATTGATCATCTTGATGGAATATTGTTTATAGACAAAACAATACAAAATGAATAATAAAATAAAAATAGCATTCTTCGGCACTCCAGAATTCGCAGTGCCAACACTAAAAGCTTTAAACAAAGCTGATTTTTGCGATGTTCTAAAAGTTATAACTCAACCTGATAAACCAATCGGAAGACATCATTCTAAACTTATTCCATCGCCTATAAAACAATTAGCCAAAAAAGCTGGCATTTCTGTTACAGATAAATTTACAAAAAATGACGCGCAACTTGGTGTGCTGGTTGCATATGGAAATATTATTCCAAAAAAAGTTATTGATTCATTTCCGCTTGGTATATTAAATATACATCCATCGCTTTTACCAAAATACAGAGGATCATCCCCTATACAATCGGTTATTCTTAATCAAGACAAAGAAACTGGGATTACAATAATGAAACTTGATAATAAAATGGATCATGGTCCTATTGTCGCGCAAGCAATTATAAAATTAAACCAAACAGAAACCACAGGAGAACTTCATAATAAACTAGCTCAAATTGGCGCTGATTTAATGATTAAAATTTTACCTGATTATATTGCAGGAAAAATCAAAATAAAAGAACAAGATGAATCCAAAGCATCATATACAAAAAAACTAAGAAAACAGGATGGAAAAATTGATTTTAATTCAATGGCTCAGCCGTCTGAGCCATTGATTCGCGCAATGAATCCTTGGCCTGGAGCATGGACTCAATGGAAAGGCAAAAAAATTATTATCTGGTCAATTAAAAAAGATGGAACACCTAATGAAGTTCAACTTGAAGGCAAAAAAAAGATGCCTTATTCAGAATTTCTAAAAGGACATCCAGATTTTAAATTTAACGGTTCTTCTTAGTCACGTTAAATCCAAGATATTTTCCAGTTGCTAATTTAGTTTGCGCGTCTATTGCAGGAATACATCCAAATAAAATCATATTAATAGGAAAAAGAACCCATTGCAAAAGCATATAAATATATTTATGTTTTGACTCTGTTTTTGGGCATGGCGGTAAAAAGAATAAAGACATAATTGCAGTAACAAATAATCCAATCATTGCTGTAGTTAAAAGCCAATGAAGAACAGTTGGCGCGTTTTGCGCAATCACAGTTGACTGGATTGTTCTATCAGCAAAAATCAAAGGCAGTCTTCCAAGAACAATAATCAAGATTGGAGCAGTTGCCCAAGAATACATTCCTTCTGTAATATTAAAAAAATATTTAAATTTTTTAAAAAATGGAATTTTTTTATTTTTCCAAAAATGCCAAACCATGTATGGAAAATGCTCAATACCCCATGCCCATCTTCTTTGTTGCTTATAAACCGCAACTAAAGAGCTAAAAAATGAACCTGTTTCAACAGTATCCATTGATACTGGAACATACATTGGAGTAACTGTGTAATTTCCATCAAAATGAAGAAAACATTGAAGAAAAATACGAGAATCTTCAGTTACTAAGTCTGGCTCCCAAAATCCAACATCAACTAATGTTTTCCAACTCATTGAATGGGATGAAAAAGTAAAAAGCCTATCAGGACGAGACAAATCAGTAAGTAACCAAAACATTGTTCCATTCGCAACAGTGCGAGTAAAAGCATTTGACTGCCATACATTATTATTAAATAAAGCAACTGGCTGATAACTGGTATTGTGTGGCTTTGCGTGAGTTAAAAATTTGTATGTTAAATGGCCAAAATATTCTTTATGCACAATAGTATCAATATCAAATGTTGATACTATGATTTTTTCATAAGGAATTTTTAAATTATCAATCTCTTTTTTAGCATTCTTTGCGGCAAAAACATTGTTAGATCCTTTACCAGGCTGTTCGTTTGGAAGATTTTTTGGATGTACTGTTATAAAAAACTGAAAAAACTTACTCTGATATTTTTCTTTTATTTTATTCGCGATAATTAAACCATTTTCTTTGTCCCGCTCCTCCACTCCAAGCGCAATCATCATTTTTTCTGAAGGATAATTAGCATTAATTAATCCTTTAAAAGTAGTATTAAGAACTTCAAATGATTCTTTGTAAGTTGGCAAAAATATAAGATGATATAAATCATTCCAATGTGAATTTGCTTTATCGCGAGAAATAGGATCTTCTTGTTTTAATTTTTGAAGCCAATTAATTTTTATAACTCTACTATAATTTTTATAAGAAATAAATAAATATACTAACCAATAAACTACTTTAATAAGCCAATATAAATCAAATAAAATAATTATATAAATCGCGATTAAAGGAGCAAAAAAAGATAAAATAATTGACCCAATCAAAGTGCCCCAAACAAGCAATGCTGGTATGGTTTCTAAAAGTCTATAAATTGGATTACTTGATAAACGTGGCATATTATTCTAATTTTGAAAGTAACCCTTTCTTTTTTACATGATTAAACATTGCGCCAAAAAATGCTCCACATAAAATCATATAAACAATATTTAAACCAAAAGACCATGCAAATAAAGACCAATTAAATATTCCAGTTGCAATTACTTCGCGCATACCTTCAAAAACATAAGTAATTGGAAACGCAAGAGAAATTGGCTGAATCCAAAAAGGCAAAATGCTTAATGGATAAAAAACCGCAACAAATGGCTGAAGTATAAAAGAAATAGAAAACGCAATAATCTGCGCGTCTGTTCCAAATCTAAAAATTATTCCAGTTGAAAACAAACCCAAAGACCAAGCAAAAATTAAAAGCATTGCAACAAATGGGATAATAGCAAAACCCATTGTAAATAAATTAAATGAGTACAAAATAAAAGCTAGTCCAGCCATTACAAATAAAGTAATTAATATTTTTATTAATCCAACAAGAACTGATGCAATAATAAATTCTAAATTTGTAAGCGGACTTACATAAAGATTAACAATACTTCTGCTCCAGATATCCTGAAGATATGCAATTGACAAATCTTGCTGAGCTCTTTGAAAAATCATCCAAAAAGTAATTGCCCCTAAAAGCATTGCGCCTAAAAATTCTGATGAGCGCATTTCTGGTCCCTTTAAGTATGATGCAATAAATCCCCAAACAAAAATAGTAATTATTGGCCAATAAAAAACATCTAACCATCTAGGCAAAGACCGCTTCCAAAAATATAAGTGATGTAAAATTATTGCGTTAATTCTGTGTAGCTTCATAATTATTTTTTTTCTGCCTCACGTGCAAATTTTAAGAATACATCTTCCAGATCTGGTTCATCAATTGAAATATCTTTTATCTTATATCCAGCATTATACATTTCCTGTAAAAGAATAGGAATTGCTTCATCAGCAGTTATAATGCTTAAAATATTATTTTCTAATTGCGCGTCAATCTTTCTATCGCTTAAAAATGATTCAATTTTTTCTGGTTTTTCAAAAAATTCAACACGAAGAGTATGATCAGGAATAATTTGCGTTAATTTTTGAGGCGTATCATTGGCAACTATTTCTCCATGAGATAAAAATATAACCCTATCGCACATTTCTTCAATTTCTGCCATATTATGCGAAGTATATAATATTGATATATTCCTTTTTTTACGAACTTCTTTTAAAATTTCACGAAATTTTGAAGCCATTTCAGGATCTAAGCTAGAAGTTGGCTCATCTAAAAGAAGCAAATCTGGATCATTTAAAAGCGCTTTTATAATCATCACACGCGTCAACTGACCAGATGATAATGTTTGTGCTTTTTTATTGCGCAAATCCTCAGCATCAAATTCTTTAATCAATTGATTAATTTTTTCTGATCCTTTTATACCATACAAAAGAGCAAATACTTTTAAATTTTCATATACGCTTAAAGCTCCAAACATATGAACATACGCAGAAGTAAAATTCATCCTTTGAAGAACATATTCTCTATTTTTAAAAGCATCTTTACCAAAAATATTAACAACTCCCTTTTCAGGAGTAATAAGTTGTAAAAGTATTTGTATAGTTGTTGTCTTTCCAGCTCCATTTGGACCAAGCAGTCCTAATGTTTCTCCATGCTTTAAATTAAAAGAAATTCCTTTGAGAGCTTCAAAAGATTTATAAAATTTATATAGATTTTTTACCTCTAAAATATTTTCCATATTTGAAGAGTATAACATAAAAAAGTGGTTAAATCAAACAATGTTTTTTGTCTATAAAATCAATTAAGCCCGGCATATTCCGGGCTTAATTGATTAAAATTTTATTAAAAATTTTTATTCAGCCAATAACTGAATCATTCTGCCAACAGGGATTATTTCTAAGATTTCATTTGGTACGTGAACTATATTATTTTCATCATAAAGCATTCCTTTAAAATCAGCAAAAGATCTTATGGGTCTTCGCATTCCATTAGAAATAACATAAACTGAAGATTCTTTTCCTTTTATCAAAGTTCCATCAGGGTAATAGACAACATTTTTAACATTTGGTGAATGAATATTTTTAACATTAATAATATTTCCTGGATTAAACATTCTTTTCTCAAACACATCCCAAGACAATATAGGATATAATACACCTTGATCAACATAATATACGCTTGAGCTTGAAGAAGTTTTAACTAAATCACCAGAATAAATTCTATCAGGATTAGATATAAGAGCTTCAAAAGGATAATTGATTAATCCTCCAACTCCAACTTCAATAATATTTAATTGTTTATATCCTCTTTTTGAAAGAGTTTCATGTGAATCAAATTGCTGTAATCCTTGATTAGCAGAAATTCTATAAACCTCAGTAGATCCTTGTTCTTTAACAAGTATTCCAGGAGCAATACCAACATCGCTTCCGCGCGCGTAAACATCTATCTGCTTTGTTGATGGAAGTGTGATAATATCTTTATAATCAAATCTTGTTTGAAGACCTAATGGTGAAACTAAGTGCTTTTGATCACCTGAAATATACCAAACATCATTATTATCAACTGACTTTAAAAGAGTTCCATTTGGATATGTTCCTATTGATGACCCTTGAACAGTTCCATCTTCATTACTTCCTATATATCCTTCATCATTTCCAGAGTAGCAAACAAGGCCATATACGCCATAATCATAAACAGATGCATATATATAATTTTCATTTTCTGGAATTTCAGAATAATATGCAATCCATTTATTACTCTTTTTAGAGAAATATGCAATCCTCATTTTTTCATGATCACATGCATTAAGTTGATTTTCTTGCAATACAAAATATAATGTTGCATCTGTTGGAAAAACAGAATTTTCGTTTTCTGGTTTTATTGAAAATATAATATTTTCAATAATTGAACCAAATTCTTCATTCATTGGAGAACTTGCTCTTTGGGTATAATTTGCTTCAGCTATATTAACTTTTATTGCTTGTTCTTGTTTTGAATCAATAGAAATACGCGCAACAACACCATTATTTGTTCTTGTTTGTAGATAATCACCTGCATTTTCTAAGTATCCAGTATTTCCGCTTGCTGAAACAGGAATACTCATAAGAGTTCCAGTGTTACCTAAAAACGAAGCAGAAGATGGAGATGAAGGTGTTGGAGGAATAACTGGGTCTGTGCCTCCAGAAGAAGCGCCTATTGTAATTAAAGACCCATAATTTAAATATGCTCCTTTGTTTTGAGAATTAAAAACATAAAGTGTTGCTGTTTGGTTATTTGCAACAACTCCATTTGGAATAGTGTATTGTCCTGTATATTGTCCTGGATTAATTTCTGATAAAGAAATAGAAATACTACCAATTTCAACATGAACCTGTTTTCCTGAATTTGCAGTTACTGAAATTGAAATAGTATCTCCAGTAACAAAAGATGTCTTATTAAAAGCAAAACTTGAAATTGATGGAAGATTTTGAATTGTTATTGTGTTTGTATGATTGTTTGTAATTGAATACTGTGCTCCATTAAATTCAAAATTAAGAACAGGTCCACTCCAATTTAAATTATTTATTCCAGCAGGTAAAACATTAGGAATTTTTACTGAATACTTATAATTAACACCTTCAAAAGGATTCAAAATTCCATCACTAGAAACAGGTAATCCTGATCCATCAAAAGGACTTGTTGAATCATCAGAAAGACCAAGCCAATTTCCACTTTGAGTATAATCATAAAAAGTGGATCCTGATACATAGTTTACAACTCCTGTGCCGCTTGTAGTATTATAAGTAGGCAAATTATCTATAATAATTACATTGTTTGCATTAATAGGAAGTTCAACATAGTTTCCTGCGAACAAATTTATCTTAAACTCTTCACCAGGTTCAACAATTATTGAATCCTGCCAAAAGGCGTCTCCTTGAGACCAAACTTGTCCATAAGTTTGTATAACAGACGCTGCTTGCGCGTTATTTGCAAATAATGGTGCTAAAAGAGCAATAAGGGCAAATAAAGCTGTAATTCGTATTTTTTGCATATTAAGTTAAAATATAGTAATAAAAGCTAATATAAGAGAAAATTAAGGATAAGAGAGTAGTATATCACAAACATATAAAAAAAGCAAGCGTAAAAAAAGAGGGGCCAATTCTTGCGAATTGACCCCTTTTGAATGAACAAAAATCTCCTTTCTTTTATTTTTTTGACTATATACTAGCT
>Ga0210057_1008926_pt1 | contig 11742 bp, 12 predicted proteins | sample CryGeyCG2114_010_2_FD_183968 | JGI IMG/M metagenome (GOLD analysis project Ga0210057, IMG submission 183968) | Groundwater microbial communities from aquifer - Crystal Geyser CG10_big_fil_rev_8/21/14_0.10 (SPAdes) (version 2) | ecosystem: Environmental > Aquatic > Deep subsurface > Groundwater ...
TTTGGGAGCTAATTTGATAAATTCTTGATGAAATTGAGTATAGTTCATATAATAAAATAACCGCTAAGAATTCTTTACTGTGTTCAGAATAACCAAGGGGAGCATCTAAAAAAACATCCAAATAGAAAAAATATATAAAATAATAAATCTTTAGAACCTTAACGCTTCAATTGGGCTTAATTTGGCCGCTTTGCGCGCCGGGTAGAGTCCAAAAATAAGACCGGTAAAACCGGAAACAAAAAATCCTAAAATTAAAGAAAGCGGCGAAATCAAAAGGGGCCAATCCCCGCCCCCTAAAAATTGTCCCAGGGCAAAAGAGCCCAGCAAGGAGATGGCTACGCCAACCGCAATGCCCAATAATCCCCCAATTAGCGTTAAAATAATTGCCTCAACGATAAACTGGGTCGTAATATTTTTTTTAGTAGCGCCGACAGCTTTGCGCAGACCAATTTCGCGTGTTCGTTCTCGGACCGAAACCAACATAATGTTCATAATGCCGACACCGCCCACGATTAGAGAAAGGGCGGCCACCGCACCAAGTAGTAGCGAAATAGCACCCACGATCGAACCAATCATTGCTTGGGCATCTTCCATCGTGGTGGCGGCGAAATCATCTTTATTAGGATCGGTAATTTTATGCCGTTGGCGAAGTAAATCAATTACTTGCTGTTTAGTTTCTTGGTCTTGCCCCACATCTTTAAGTTTAGCGACAAAAAAGCTGACATAGTCAATGCCTAAAACTTGTTTTTGTAAGGTGGTAATTGGCAAATAGATTTGGTCGTCTGGATTAAAAAAACCACTGCCACCCTGTTTTTTCATTGTGCCGATTACCTGAAAGGCCTGGTTTTTAATTTTAATATTTTGGCCAACGGGCGGCTGGATACCAAAAAGCGCATCGCGCACATTAGCTCCTAAAACAACAACGCGCTTACTGGTTAAAAGATCTTGCTGGGTAAAAAACTCGCCGTCAGCAATAGTTATTTGAGAAATTTTGACAATGTCTGGGTCGGTGCCAAAAAGATAGACTTTTTTAATTTCGCCTCGAAAACTGGCTATTTCCTGGCCTAAAACCCCGGTATAAAAATTATCTAAATTGTCAATCTGACGGACGACTTCTTCGGCGTCTTTGTGTTTTAAGGTGGTAATAGTAGTTCCCATGGCCTGGCCGGCAGCGTTGGTTACTGATGTTTGTGAAGCGTTCGGGACTTTAACCTCTACTTGAATAAAATCAGAGCCGAATAGCTCCATTTGTTTTAAAATAAAATAACGGAAACCCTCGCCTACTGACAAAACCACAATTACGGTAAAGACCCCAATAACCACGCCCAAAATAGTTAAAATCGTGCGTCCGCGGTTGCTCAGCAGCGCTTTTTTGGCAATTTTTAGTTGTTCAATAAATTTGCGCATTTTTTTAAATTATAACCATCCTGTGGATAACTTCCACAGGACCGACCTGTGGAAACGTAGAACTGGTGTGGCTTTGCCGGAATTATTCGTATTTTAAGGCTTCCATAGGACTTAGTTTGGCGGCTTTTCGGGCAGGATAAATTCCAAAAACCAAACCGACTAAAAAAGAAATAAAAACTGCCAACAGTAAAGCGTTGGGCGAAACAACAAAATCCCAAGCATAATCAAGCGCGTGGGCGCCCAAAGCCACTAGTCCAGAAATTACAATGCCGCCGAAAATGCCGATTAAGCCGCCTAAAAAAGTGATGGTCATCGTTTCTAAAACAAACTGGAATAAAATATCGCTTCTTTTTGCCCCAAGCGCTTTGCGCAGGCCTATTTCTTTAATGCGTTCAGAAACTACAACCAGCATAATATTCATAATGCCAATACCGCCAACCACCAGGGCCATCGCCGCGATACTGGCCAGGAAATAACGCACCGCGTCAGTTATCTGCAAAAGTGCCTGCAAGGCTTGAGCCGAATCAAGGACGGTAAAATCATCGTTTTCTGGATTAGTGATTTTATGCCGTTCCCGCAAGAGGGTTTCGATGTCTGTAATTGCCGGTTGGATATTTTTCGATTCATCTATTTTGACCCGAATAGCGGCAATGTGATTAATGCCCAAAAGCAATTTCTGGACGGTGGTGATTGGCAAAAAAACTTGTAGATCTTGGTTCTCAAAGCCGGCTGACCCCTTTTCTTCCATCACGCCAATTACCCGGAAATTAACATTTTTAATTTTAACGGATTGACCTAACGGATCTTGCCCCTCAAAAAGGTCGAGGGCAACTTGATGCCCCAAAACCAGCACTTTAGCCATCGAGTCGGCCTCATTTTGGGTGAAAAACCGGCCAATACCCACTTCGGAATCCTGGACCAAAGGATAGTTTTCTGAAACGCCTAAAAAGTCATAGAAGTTATTACGGTTTTGCCAGGACAACTGGTCAAAGCCGCGCACCAATGGTGTGTCGGCGATCACGTGCGGCACGCGCTGAGTGATGGCCTGCGCATCGCTTAATTTTAGGGTGGTGATGTTGATGCCCATAACGGCCGCCGGCGGTGAATTTTTTTCGCTTTTACCCGGTAAAACACCGACTAAATTTGTGCCCAACCCTTTGACTTGGTTCAAAATTAAGCTTTGGGCACCAGCCCCCACGGAAATAATGACGATTACCGAACCGACGCCGACAATTACCCCCAACATAGTCAAAAAAGAGCGCACTTTGTTGGCGCGCAAGTTAGACAGGGCAATTTTAAGAATACTTTTTAGATGCATAAAAGAGGCGATACGGCTACTTGGCGCTATTTGCCTAATCCGTCTTCGTTTTCGGCTAGGCGGCGATTGGTAATCGGCATATCAGAAATAAGCCGGCCGTCTTTAAGTTGCAGCATGCGGGTGCCGTGTTGGGCGGTTGCTTGTTCGTGGGTTACCAGCACTACGGTTTTTCCTTCTTTGTTCAATTTTTGTAAAATGGTCATTACTTGCTGGCCGGATTTAGAATCCAAATTACCGGTTGGTTCGTCCGCAAAAATAATTGAAGGATTATTAACCAGTGCCCGAGCGATAGCGGCGCGCTGTTGCTCACCGCCTGAAAGTTGATTGGGCAAAAAATTCTGGCGGTGCTCCATACCCACGGCCGCAATTACTTTTTGGGCCATTTCCTTTTCCTGGTTAGCGGCCAAGCCCACGTAACTTAAGGGCAAAATAATATTTTCTAAAACAGAAACGCGAGGCAGCAAATTAAAGCTCTGGAAAACAAAGCCGATTTCTTTATTCCGGATGCGGGCCGCTTGGTCGTCGGTTAATTGCCCAACGGCTTGACCGCGCAAAAAAAGCTCGCCCGAACTGGGCCGATCAAGCAAGCCCATAATATGCATTAGGGTTGATTTGCCCGAGCCAGAAGGTCCCATAATTGAGAGAAACTCGCCTTCGTTTAGGGCAAAAGATATCTCTTCCAATGCTTGCGTTTCAACTTGGCTGCCGGGGTTTCGGTAAGTTTTAGTAATTTTGTTTAGTTTTAACAGTTCCATTTTAGCTGCCGTTGTTAATAAAAGTAATAACGGTCTCGCCCGCCTGCAGTCCAGAAATAACCTCGGCGTCGCCATCGCTGCTACGCATGCCTAAAAAAACTTCTTTCTCAATAAAACCGCCTTGAGGATTTGGCACCCGGACAAAATTTTGCTGATTTTTTTCAATCACTGCTCTTTGCGGAATAGCCAGCGCGCCTTCTTTTTTGTTGGTAGTGATGGTTAAGTTGGCAGTCATGCCGGGCTTAACTTGCTCATCGTGGAGACTAAAGTCAGTCGTCGCCTTGTAGTAAACAACATCAGAAATAACTGTTTGGGCCGGATCAATTTTAACCACCCGGCCATCCCACGCCTGGCTATAAGGGAAGGCGTCCAGGGTAATTTTCACTGGATCGCCGATTTTAATAAAAGCGATGTCCACTTCCGAAATTTGAGTTTCAATTTCGTTTTCGGAAATGCCGTTCATTTTAACAATTACTTGGCCGGCAGAAGCTGTTTCTCCTTTTTTGATTTCAACCCGGGTAATAATACCAGCCACCGGGGCGCTGATCCGGGTATCTTTAAATTTATTTTGTAGAGCTGTTAAGCTGGCATTAGCTTGGGCGACCCGAGCCTGGGCGACAAAAATATCCGGCTGGTGGGCGCCGGCTAATTTTAAATTTAAATCATCCAAGTTGTTGTTAACGGTTGCTTGGGCAGTGTTAATATTACTGGCGTTGGTAATTTTTTGCAAAGTAATTGCCTGTTTGGCGCCAGTTATGTTGTCAATTTGGGTATTGATCGCGGCAACTTCGGTGTCTACGGTGGTTTTGTCCGTGCTGGTGGCGCCATAAGCGCCGTCATTCATGCTTTCGCGCAATTGCACCAAGGCCACGCGCGTTTTATCGGCCGCGGCGTGCATAGCGTCAAGCGCGGTTAAAATTTTACTTTCAATGGAATCGTTCTGGGCTTGATCCAAATAACCAACTGCACCGGGAACCGAAAATGAAGCGTTACCCAGGTAGGCGGTGCGCGCCTCGTTTTCTAAGTTTTGTAATTGGCTGCCCACCGCGTCTAATTTTTGAAAATAAGTGTAATTCATATCTTTAACCGTACCAAGCAGGGCTTTGTCAATTTTGCTCTCCGCTTGCCCTAAGGCGTCCAAAGCGCTATCTAAATCATGTTGGAGATCTACTTCCGCCTTACTACGCACGTCAGCTAAATTCTGGACACTGTTGGCGTATTTAGTTTGGGCAACTTGTATTTCCTGCGGACTGTACGGGTCTTGCGCTTGGGCGAGCTGCGCTTGGGTAACTTTTAAGGACGCTTGGGCCTCAATAATTTGGCTGACGAGGTCATTATTTTCCTGCTCGACTAAAAGTTGGCCGCTTTTGACTTGATCGCCGACTTTAACGTTAACTCGGGAAATTTTGCCGGAATTTTTAAACTGTAGCTCAAACTCCTCGGCCTTTTTGACCGTACCGGTTACTTCCACCTCATAGACTAAATCTTTAATCTGTGCTTGGGCAGTTTGATAAGGTGCTGCTGGCGGGGAAAAAACAGCTCGCAGAACCAGCCCTCCGGCGATTAATGCCGGAATATAAACAAAGACGATTAACTTCCAAGAAAGAAATTTCATAATTTTATAGTTTTATTTGTTTTAAAATTTTATTAATTGGCCTGGCTATCTGGTTTAGAGATTTGCTTAAGGTTTCCGTCTTCATTATCGCCAGAACCTGTTTATCTTTGGACAAAACAATTAACTTGTCGCCTTTTTTGATTTTTAATTTTTTGCGGGCAGAGGCAGGAATAACAATTTGTCCCCGCTGGCCCAAAGTTGCCACCCCGCAAAATTCAAGCTGAATATTTATTTTTTCCATAGATTTATTTTTAGGAAAGGTATGATTTTTCATACCTTTTATATTATAGCTTTAAAAAAATTTTGTCAATTAATCATAAATTACACGACATAGGACCGACCAGTGCACAGCATCGGTCGGTCCTATGTGTTTTTGTCCGCTATTTTCCTAAGCGGAAGTAAACCCGACCTGACGGAGCAAGGAAGCTTAAACGTATGCTTAATGAATATATTAAAGATTCTTCGCCTGCGGCTCAGGACGACAATAGAAATAATCCCTAAAACTTCCGAAGCCCCGCTTTTTATTTTTGACATTTAGGGCAAAAATGAGCGGTGCGGCCAGAAATTTTTTGGCGCTTAATCGGTCCCCCGCAAATTGGGCAGACGCTTTTTTTCTGACCATAAACTTTTAACTGCTTATCATAATCCCCTTCGGCGCCAAAGGCATCAAGATAATCAGCCGCTGAAGTGCCGCGCGCTTTAATTGCGGCCCGTAAGATTTTTTTTATATTTTGATAAATAGTTTTAATCTCTTTTTCTTTTAAACTGGCCGCTGGTCTGGTTGGCAAGATCCGGCTGTAAAATAAAATTTCATCAGAGTAAATATTGCCGATACCAGCAATTAAATAAGGATCCATTAGCAACGGTTTAATTGCTTTTTTTGGACGAGTAGCCAATATTTTTTTAAAAATAGCCAGAGTAAATTCTTTTTCCAATGGCTCCGGGCCTAGTTTTTCGGCTTGAATTTCTTTGTCAACGGCGTTTTTTTTGATTAATTTTAACCAACCGAATTGGCGCAGGTCGTTAAAGAGTAAAAATGATCCGTCATTAAACTCAAAAAAAACATGCGTGTGTTTATTTTTCTGTTTTAGAAATTCATTTTTATTTTTAGCGTAAACCAACTGGCCAGTCATTTTTAAGTGGGCAATCATTGACCAATTGCCGCTAAGCTCAAAAATGAAAATTTTTGCCCGGCGATAAATTTTTATAAAATGTTTACCCGTTAACACTAAAATAAAAAAAGCCCGGTTAGTTTTAACGATTTTGGGCAATAAAATTTTAACCGCTTTTATTTGTTTGCCTAAAATTAGGCAATTAAGCTGGTTTTTGATTGTTTCCACTTCCGGCAATTCCGGCATTTTTGTTTTTTTGTTTAATAATGGTGTCCTGGAACGCTAAAAAAATTAATTGCGCCTGATTAACAAAAATTTTTAGAAAAGAATCATCAGCGCCCAACACCTTTTGGGTTTTTGGAAAAACAATAAAAGCGACTGTTTCTCGTTCGCGCTCATCGGGAATGACAAAAAAGTAATTCTGGTGCCATTTTTTCTGCCGCAGGTAAGCCAACAAAGAAATATTGGCGACATTGGGTATGTCTTTTTTGCCAGCACTAAAGCGAAATTCGGTTAAGGTGCGTCCGGCTTTTGTCTCAACAAAACGTAATAGTCCCCAGGGCGCTTTGATAGAAAAAGCGGCCGATTCTAAAATATTTTGCAAGATATTGCGGATACCTTGCTGATTAATGTCTGCTTTGGCAATAGCTGATGAGCGGATCAGCCCCTTGGTCATTTCCAGTTGACGATTAACCGTTCCCATATGTTTATAGGTATCGATCAGCTCACTGGTAAAAGCGGTAAATTTTTGTTGGTCGCTTTTTTTACCTCGCCTGGCCCGAAAAAGCTCTGCCTGCGTATAAGTCAAAGCCAGAATACCTAAACAAAAAAGCGTGGCGATGACCGCGTAGTGGGAAAAATGCACCCAAAAAAATTCGCTGGCCAAAAAGGGGACGACAACAGCAAAAAGTAAAATAGCAAAATAAGCGATAAAGTAAAAGCGAAGAAATTTTTTATTCATTTTTCTTTTATTATAAGCAGAAAATAAATTAAATTTCAATAAAAATTCGCCCCGGCGATTACCGGGGCGAATTTTACAATATTTAAATTTCCAGCTTTTCTGCCGGCTCTTCCTGCGCCGGCGTTTCCGCTTTTGCTTGAGCGGGTAACAACTGCATATCTTCGCCGCAACAAACCAGGGTGCCGCCGCCAACCTTGGTTACGACGACTTCGTTGCCGCAAACGTTGCAGTGATATTTTTCGCCTATTTCTTTTACGGGCATAAATTAATAATTTCTAATTCTTAATGTCTAATTTCAAACCAAAAGAGATGAAATTGGCAAAAGAGAATAGAAATTTAGTTAATAATTGTTAACGGCAGCGAGATAAAAAATGTAGTGCCCCTGCCTTCTTGGGAGGCAAACCAAATTTTTCCGTTGTGTTCATCCACAATATTTTTAACGATAAACAAGCCCAAGCCGTTGCCCTCTGATTCTTTTTGCATTGCTTGCTGACCGCGGAAAAATTTGGAAAATATTTGCCCTTTTTCATCTTCTGGAATTCCCAGTCCCCCGTCGGCCACAGAGATTAACACTTTTTCGTTTGCCACTTCGGTTTTAATGACGACCACCCGGTTTTCCGGACTATATTTAATGGCGTTGTCAATTAAATTAATTAGCGCTAATTTAAATTTTTGCCGATCCAGGGAAATTTTAGGCAAGGGTTTTGCGCCGCGCTGGAAAACAACCTGGACGCTTTCTCTTTTGGCCATAATTTGCGTTTCAGCAATCGCTTCTTCAATTATCTCGTCCAGCCATACGGGCACGAAGCTAAAATTATAGCGCCCCTCCTCAATACTGGAAATATTAAGTAAATCTTCAACCAATTTAATTAACCGTTCGTTGCTGGACTGGGCTTGCCTGATAATATGTTTTTGGTCAACGCTTAATTTTTCTTTAGTGTCGCCCAGCAAGGTTTTGAAACCCCATTTTAGGCTGGCCAGCGGTGTTCGCAGTTGGTGGGCGGCGACCGAAATAAAATCTGATTTTATTTTATCTAATATTTTTTCCCGTGTTTCATCGCGAATAATGCGAATGATACCGGCCACCTCTTGGTTTTCTTTCAGCGGCAAAGAAATGACTTTAAAAAATTTTTCCTTAGGGCGGGAAATTGAAAAATTTTTAATAATAGGATTAGCCGTGCCTCGCTCTCTTAGTTGGGGCAGTTCGTTGACCGAGAAAATATACCGCAAAAAACTTTTTTCTTTTTTTAAGTAGTCTTTAATTTTTTCGTCGCCGTCAAGGTCTTCCAGCTCTAAAAACGCTTTTAGTTGTTGGTTACTTTGGACGATTTTGCCGGTTTTATCCAATACCAAAATACCGTCAGCCAAACTTTGAATAATGGAGCGAATTTTATCTTTTTCGGACCAAAGCCGTTTTTCTTGTTTTTTAAGCAAATCGGCGATAAAACCAGCGAACAAAGCGGCGATAAAAAAGGAAATGGCGATAGTTGTCGAGTTAATCAACGCTACTTCAAAATTTTGGAAAACCGGATTAGTAAAAACATATCTTGATTGGTGTGGAATAAATTTTAAGTGTTCGGCGACCACCAAGCCAGTGTACAAAAGGGTGGACAGGGCGGCAAAAACCAGCGAGCCGCGCAGACCATAAATAAAACTGGCGGCCAAAATAATATAAATATAAAAAAGAAAAGAAATACTTTCCACGCCGCCAGCATAATGGGCCACAATTGTAATAGCCAGAAGGTCTATTAAAAGCGGCAGTAAAGCCATAGTTAACAATATTTTTTTGCTGCGCCCGCCAGCGTTTTTAAAAAAACGGCCGTAATAAAGATTTGAGCCGCCAACCAGCGCCACCAGTATAACCATCAGCCAAAAATTAAAGCCGATATTAACACTTCCCACCATTTTGGTAAAAACGCCAATGGCAAAAACGCCCACAAGATAAATCCAGCGGCCGCGCACTAGCCACAAGCACATGCGAATAAATCTCTTTTGTTCGGCTTGGTCCATTTTATCAGGTAATTTCCACAATTTTTTGCCGCGTAGTTTGTCCAACAATAATTTTAACCTGGCGGGGGGCAACCCGGAAATGCGCGGCTAATAATTGGATAACCGCGCGGTTGGCGCGCCCTTTTTCCGGCGGCGCCGAGACATAAACTTTGAGTTCGCCGCCTTCTTCTTTGACCAAGTTTTTAGATGATTTGGGGATAACTTTAATACAAAATTTCAACTTTTTAGATTTAGATCGGGCCTTTGACGGTCCGATGTTGCGCATTGGACCGTCCGAGGCATTAAAATAACGATCACTTTATTGGTTAACGGTAATTTTTTCTATTTTGTCCCCCGCTTGGATTTTGCGAGTGATATCCAGACCGCTGATTACTTGTCCAAAAACCGCGTGTTTGCCATTAAGCCCGGGCTGGTCTTTGGTGGTAATAATAAAAAATTGCGAGCCATTAGTATTGGGTCCGGCGTTAGCCATTGCCAGAGCACCAACTCTGTTGGGCAAAGATGTTAAATCTTTGGTATATTGATACCCCTGGGCCTCAAGATTTGATATTTGCTGATCAGACAATCCCAGACTCCAGGGATTGATTTCATCGGCAAAAGTATAACCCGGGCCGCCAGTGCCGTCGTTGCCCGGATTGCTGTCTTTGGAAAGGGGGTCGCCGCCCTGGATAACAAAATCGGGCACGACGCGGTGAAAAGCAGTGCCGTCATAAAACCCATCCTGGGCCAGTTTAATAAAATTAGATACGGTTTGGGGGGCATTTTGTGGAAAAAGCTCGATCATAATATTGCCCCGAACCGTTTTTATGATGGCGGTCGGATTATCACTGGCCGTTGACATTTCAGCCAGCGGGTTTATTGAATCTAAAGAATTTTGGCTATTATTTGACAAGTCGGGCTGGTTGGCGGGATTATCGCTGGTTGTTGGTTGGTTATTTTTAGCCCAAAGAACAATTGCTCCGGCAATTATTAAAAGCGCCGCCAAAGAGCCATAAATCAGCCACCATTTCTTTTGCCGGCCGGCTTGCCGCCGCCCGGTCAGTTTTTCTAGTTTACGCTGTTGTTTTAATTTTTGTTTTCTGCCCATAAATAACTAAATTTAAAATTATAAATTATAAATATTAAATAAATTCTAAATAATAAACACCGAAAAGCGCAACCAATTCCCAGCCCTATTCAAGCAGAAGCAACGCGGCCATGATGCCAACCCCCCCTAAAAACGCTAATATTTGAAAAAAGGAGTGTTTCGGGTGACATTCTTGATGGGTTTTGTGAATTTCCGGAATTAAATCGGCGCAGGCAATATAAATAAAGCCGCCGGCGGTCAGCCCTAAAATAAAATTAATAAAGGGGGCGGATAGAAGACCCAGCCAAAGAACCAGTCCTGCGCCCAGCGCCGCCAATAAAGCCGAAAGGAAGTTAAATAACAACGCTTTGCGACGCGAAAAACCAGCGTGCAGTAAAATGCCAAAATCGCCAATTTCCTGCGGAATTTCATGCAGAGCAACCGCCAACGAAGTGGCTACACCCAAAGGAATCGAAACCAAAAAACTGCCAGCGATCAGCATACCGTCAATAAAATTATGTAGACCGTCGCCAAATAGATTGGTGATGCCTACCGGATGAATATGTCGCTCGGTTGTTGGTTGATGGCAGTGTCGCCAGCAAATAAAACTCTCCAACAGTAAAAACAAAAAAATACCAGCTAAAATAGCCAAACCGCCCCGTAAAACGTTTTTAGTCAGGAAAATTTCAGGCAATAAATGTAAAAAGGCATCACCCAGCAAGGCACCGGCTGAAAAGCTGACTAAAAAAAGCAGCAGCTTCTTTAACTTTTCTGTTTTTAACCTTAACCAAAAAACGCCCACCAGCGAAATCAAGCTTAAAACCAAAACACTGCCCAGGGTAAATAAAGTTTTTTCCATAAAACCATTATAGCATATAATTTTTATCTATCTAAAATAATTATCAACGCTTGCCCTTTTTATTATTTTGTGTTATTTTTAATCATTCTTGTTTTTTAATAACGATCAAAGACCAGGCCAAGGAGAGTGTTAAATGAGCAAGGTTAAATCCGCCCCAAAAGCAGGAATTAGAACCTTTTTAACGGGGTTGAGCGGCGCTTGTCAGGCCAAGGCGCCCTGCTTCCGCGGCGGGCACGAGGTACAAAATATTGGCCAAAATAGAATAATTGGTGACTTACATCAAGACGCCGACTTGCCCTTTGACCGATTTATGGCCCAAGTAATTAGGGATTTTATTCACTTGTTTAATACAATAAAATTCCCATTGATCAAAAGAATTGTTTTTGAGGGCGAAAGCGATCCAGAATTTATTGATTCGCAAGGCCACCTGGATGCTTACATTGATCCGTGTGATGCTTCGCTGGATGCTGTTTATGCCGGGTGGGGTGTCGGTTTGCCCTACAGCGTTGTGGTGACACTCACCTCATCTAAAAATAACCCCTTATTTAAAGATATTGTCGGCGCGGCGGTTATTGATTTGCGTCCCGGCGTTGACGATTATTGGTCGGGCTTTCGCGGTTCGGAAGATAACAGCTGTCG
>Ga0210057_1008927_pt1 | contig 11740 bp, 12 predicted proteins | sample CryGeyCG2114_010_2_FD_183968 | JGI IMG/M metagenome (GOLD analysis project Ga0210057, IMG submission 183968) | Groundwater microbial communities from aquifer - Crystal Geyser CG10_big_fil_rev_8/21/14_0.10 (SPAdes) (version 2) | ecosystem: Environmental > Aquatic > Deep subsurface > Groundwater ...
TAGAAAAAATAATGGTATAACCACCGCGCCTCAAATGATTGAATACAAAGAGGCGATAATAATAGAATGTACTAAGCAAGGATGGATAAATTTTGAGCCGTTGATGCCAATTAAAATCACGCCGGAGACTACACCAGACAGGATTAAAAAGGCCAAAAGTATTGAAGCAATTGGCGGCAAACTTTATCCCAACGGCGTTACCACTAACTCCGAAGGTGGCGTCACTGACTTTAAGGCTCTTTATCCGACTTTTGACGCGATGGAGAAATGTGAACTACCATTACTAACTCACAGCGAATTGCCGGGCATTTTAGACCTGTATGCTGAGCAAGCTTTTATTCCTATCTTAGATATGATAGTCAAAAATTTTCCAAAACTGAAAATCGTGGTTGAACACTTGAGTAGTAAGGCGATGGTAGATTATGTTTTACAAGCCCCGCAAAATGTTGCCGCCACCATCACGCCGCAACACTTAATATTAACATGCCGAGATATTGGCAATCCGCATAACTTTTGCAAACCGCCAGCTAAGACTTTTGCTGACTTAGAGGCGATAATAAAAGCGGCTACTTCCGGAAATCCAAAATTCTTTTTTGGCAGCGACAGCGCCCCTCATTGGCGACACCTTAAAGAATCGGTCAAGGATCTGGCTGGCGTATTTTCCGATCCGGTGGCACTTCCAGTTATATTTAAAGTTTTTGAAGAACAAAATGCTTTAGATAAACTGGAAAATTTTACCTCGGTATTTGGAGCACAGTTCTATGGATTGCCGCTCAATCAAGCACAAACTATCCTTAAAAAAGAAAAATGGGTAGTGCCGGCAAGCTATGTAGCTGACAACGGATATGAAGTCGTTCCATTTTTGGCCGGACAGGAATTAGAGTGGCAAGTTGTCACTGATTAAACAGCACCTTTTAAAAAAATAACGCTTTTAGAATTAACCTAAAAGCGTTTTTTATAACGTTGCTGCTCGAATACCCGTCCCGCTTTTCGTGAAAGGCGGGACGGGATGTCCCGACGCTTCGGTCGGGATCCCGACTTTACGTCGGGAAACGGCAGTATGAGTAATAATCGTCCCGACGTTACGTCGGGGCTCATCTCGTTGAAAACCCACCCTGATACCCCACTCTTTAGAGTGGGGTTGGGTTCATTTAAATTGATAAAATAAATTTTGGATAATAACATCATCACACAATTGGCCATTCTTAATGAGAAGGGCAAAATACGCTTAAAGGAAAATAAAAATGCGTAATAGAAAAACCGATGTGACAGCAAGCAATCTGCCGGAGTCAATTGTTACCTGGGAATATAGAAACGAAGACGTTATAAACGTCTCCCCTAATAATTCAACGGCCATGAGCTTGTATTAAGTCATGGCTGTTTTTTATTGCCGAATAAAACGAGCAAAATACAAAAATGAAATTTTTGTATTTTCGAGCGAATGAGGCAAAAAGAATACTTCGCCGCTTGCGGCGGAGACAAAGTGCGAGCGTAAGCGAGCATCTTTGTTAACTCCAGAGCTTACTCTGGAGTTAATATTCTTCATTTTAATAAATTTATAGTCCGATCGCTCCACCTTTACTACCTTGCTAAATTGTAATAAGTTGATCCAAGGTTAAAAATTTTTCAATAAAACAGTCAATTCCTAAATCATTTACTTTTTCCAGGGCAAATATTTTTTTATTCAAGGCAACGGCAAACCCCAGTTCTAAATTGGTCCCTTTACCGATAAAACCGCCGGGGTTATAAATATAAATCCCGTCCGACTGTTTAATTTTTTCATGATGCCGGTTGGCCAGCTGTCTTCTAGTTTTAATATCAATTACTTCTCCGAGGTCTAATTCGGGGGTTGAAATTTTGCTTTTACAATTACTATGACTATTCATAAAATCTTTAATTTCCGGAAAAAATTTTTTTGAGCAACAAATACATATTTTCATATAAAATCATTATACCCCACTGGAGGCGAGCAAGCAAAAAACCGCCGGATTGGCGGTTTTTTGAAATAACTAGGAATTAATTATTTCTTCCAGATATATTTAGCCAGTTGCCAGCCATATTTTGCCAGCAAAAGCAAAATGAAAAAATAAATTACATACTGGAAAATATAAAATAACAAAGCGATAAGATTAATTGTTATATCCTGGACCACGAGATTAATATCGCGAACAAATTCTTTAATCGCTATCTGCCATGAATCTTTAATATTTTCCAAGTCAACATATTTATTTTCAATGACATTAATATAAAAATAAGTGTAGTCAATCCGGTCTAGCTGCTCGGCCTTGGACCGGTTAATCCGTTCAAGCTGTGAATTAATATTTATCCGTTCTTGGGTCAGCCGCTCAATGATGTTTATTTTACTGTCAATAATTTTAGCTAAGCTCTCAACATCCTGAACCCTAGTGGCCAAATTAGTAACGTCATCATACGCGCTGATTGCTTTTTTTAAAGTTTCATCAATAGAAGATAATTTCTTTTCTAAAATATCCACTTCACTGGTAAAATCGTCAACCAACTGCTTGATAGTGTAAGTAGTGCCGGAAAGTTCTTTTGGATCAAGCGCTTTAATAACCGCCAAAATTTCATCAACATTATCATTTTTAACCTTAAAACCATAATCACAGCCGTGATCATATTGACTGGCATTTTCAAAAATAACATAGTCTTTCTTTTTAAGATCGGTAAATATCTGGCATGTGTCTTTCAGCTGACGAGTTTCAATTTGGCCGCTATATTGAGTTACCTCAAATTCTTCGGCGTTATCGCCGGTCGCACCATCACTGCTTGGCGGTATTGATGAAGGAGCTACATTCCTAAGTGAAAGGCTGACCGTATCACCCATGCCGTAATCCAATGATTTTTCATCATAAGCCTGCATCGAATCGTAGGCCGGCAGGCCAGAAACTGAAAGGCCAGCACCGCTCTGCTCAGATAAAGAATTAAACGATGAGCCCAATAAACGGATGGTGACAGCGGCGACAATAACAATCAACAGGACAACGCCGCTAATTTTCAAGACGGCAGCTGGTTTTAAATTTAGTTTTTTTAAACATTCCATAATTTTTATAGTAATTAGTTTGTAATTTTTATGATAAATTTTTTTATTCTTTTTCAACTCTATCAATCATGAATTTTACTGCCTCACACATATTAATTGGCTTTATTTTTATTTCCGGATGACTATTTTTAAAAACTCTGAAAATTTCATCCGCGAATGCCTGTCCGACCATTGGGACTTTATCAAAATCTAAAATAACAGACTTAAACTTTTCTAATCCTGACAGTACTCTACGTGCTTGCGAGCGTGAAACATGGATGCCGCCGATGGTATATAATTTGATTTTTACTTCCGTCTTATTAAAGCCATAGGCATCATCGCCCTTAATACCCCCTGTATATTTTCTAAAAATATCATTTAGCCGCCGCTTGGAATTTATATCAATAGAAAAAGTAACTTTTGTTCCTTTTTTTATTCCATCCGGCTTACTTAAAAAAATGTCGTTTTTTATATTATCAAATATCAGCTGATAGCCAAAACTATCCAAGATAAGTGTGTCGGCAACCTTAGAGGTGAAAAAAATTCCCTCGCCGCTATGCGCACGCGGGGCAGTGGTGGTTTTCCCTTTTAAAATATCCTGTATGGCTTCAAGTTCTGATTTTAATTTTCGTTTTTTCATTACATTTCTATATGCGCCAATGCCATAATCATTAATGACAAAAAACAGACGATTATTATCCAGTGTAACTGCAACATCTATATGTTTGGATCGAGAATGTTCAATCGCATTATTAAACATTTCCGAAAAAGCATAATAAAAAATACTATGGACATTCTCATTCTTCTTCTTCAATACTATCAGTCCTGGCAAACTATTTTCAATTTCCGCCACGGCCTTATGTTCTTCCAGATTCTTATTAACAAATCTTTTGCGGAAAAAATTGGGAATTGCCTTAGGATTATTCTGTATTGCTTCTTGGGTTATATAAAAAGAATTTCTGGTTGATCCTATTTTCTGAAGTTTACCAGAATTAACCCAATTCCTTAGTAGGGAAGCGGCGTGCTGCCTAGAAATACTATATTTTTTTGCAAGTTCTTTGGATTTTACCTGACCCTTATCCCTAATAAATTTTAGAATCCCTTCTTTATTTAACATAACATAATCAATTGTAAACTAATATATAATCAATTGTAAACTAATTGTAAACATTTGTCAACCGTTAAGTTTTCCCTATTGTTAATGCCCCGCCCGAGGCGGAGATGGCGATAAATTGAAACTACTAAGTTGCAAACGGATAAAATTCTATTTGTGAGCTAATACAAAATATGAATGATGATTATGCCTCTTTTTACGGATATAACCTGATCCATGCGGCGGATCTGTATAATGCTCTGAGGTGAAACAGAGAATATCAAATTTGTTTAACATTTTATATATATCTTTTATGGTAAAATATCTTAAATATACTCCATTCTGAGAAAATTCATTTGCTGATAATTTTTTTCCTTTGCCAAATGTTGAATCTTGCGGGGATGTAAACTCAAGAAGAATATATCCTCCCTTTTTTAATATTCTAAAAAAATTATCTATTACGGCGTCTATATTTTTAATATGAACTAATACGTGGTCACATATTATTGCATCGACACTTTCATTTTTAAATTTTGGAGAACTAAGCAAATTGTAAACTAATTTTAAATTTTTTTTATTTTTAAAACGGCGTTCACAATTTTTTAAAGCAGATTCTGATATATCCACACCGACTACATCCAATCCCGCCTTAACTAATGGTTCAATATTTCTGCCATCACCGCATCCGGCATCCATTATACTTTTTACCCCAACATGTTTCAAAAAGGGAATTAATCTCTCAAAAAAAGGATTTGACGATTCATTCCAAACGGAATGCCTAGAGGGTTTCAATTTATGAAATTCATCATAAACATTGTTCCAATATTTTTCATCGTCAGCCATATATTATGAAACTAAATTAATTATATAATCATTATACCCCGCCGAGGGCAGACAAGCAAAAAATCAGCTAATTTACGCCGATCTTTTGATAGAGTACCTTATTTAATGACTATTAGAACTAAAATTAGATCTAAACCTTTTTCCCGCCCTCTAAATATATTGGACAATTTTTCCTAAGAGCCTTAAGGCTGCTGGGCAGTCTTTTTGCCAGTCTATCACTTAAAATTTTTACGGCTTTTAATTCCTCAACAAACTTATATTCACTTATCTCATTTTTATCCAATTTAATTAATTTAATTTTTTGCGATGATAATTTTCCTCCATAAAAAATAAATTGGATATTTTCGTCTTTTGTTAGGTAGCCACTTACTTTAGGCGACATATAGTCCAGGCTTAAAAATTGCAGGGAATTAATCTTAAGACCAATTTCTTCTTTTACCTCCCGAAGGCCCGCTGCAAGCGGTGATTCATTTCTGTTAATAACCCCGCCGGGGATACTCCACCAATTTTTGTAAGTTGGCTTAATAACTAAAATTTGATTTTTATTATTCAAAAAAATAACACCCGTGGCCATTTTTTTCTTTGGCAATTTTTTTATATATTCAGACTCGTTCATAATATTATTATACCCCCGCCGAGGTCGGACAAGCAAAAAGCCCATGCGCCCTTGGTAGGCTTTTGGTGCAGAACCATTTAGTTTAAAATACAAAAAATTGACGCATTAAAGTTGGTCTTCTGACAGAGCACCTTGTTGAACGACGTTAGAACTGAAATTATGACCTTAAATAAACCAATTTCTATTTTAACTCTTTAATAATGCTTTTATAAAGATACCTAAAGATGTATTAAATAGATAACTAAATGATATAAATAATAAATCCCTGATGATAAAAATACTGAGGCCACGATGAATCTTATTATTTTCTCAGTCTTCTGAATTATCTTAAAAGCCCTACCTACCCTCTGTATTGAAAAAGTAATCAGAAAAGAAAAGATGATAACTGGCAAGCCCGTGCCAAGTGCAAAAATAGGTGGTAGTAAAAGACTTTCAGTTGAATTTAATACTAAAGGGATCAAAACCCCAAAGAATAATATTCCACTATAAGGGCAAAAAGCCAAAGCAAATAAAGCACCTAAAAGTAATGAACCAATATATCCCTTATTGGAAAGCCACTCTTTCAATCTTTCGATATTTTGGTTTTGTCCACTAATATTAATTTTTATCACGCCAAACATCACTAGACTAACTATAATCAAAACTGGACCCAAGATTTTATCACCCCAGCCTTCAAATATTCGTGACACCTCAAAAGAGGAGACCCCAAAATAGATTACTGTTGCTAAAATTGTATAGCTAAAACCACGGCCTAGAGTATAGAAAAATCCATTTAGCAAAGTATTTTTAACTTTTTTTATTTCTTTAGATATGTAGGCAATAGCAGTGATATTGGTAGCCAAGGGGCAAGGACTAATTGAAGTTAATATGCCTAAAAGAAAAGCCGTTAAGAATGGAATATTATAGCTATCAATTAAAGAATTAATAAGTTCCATGGTTTTTATATTCCTAAATAAGAATTTATTTTATTTTCTAAATAAACTTTAAATTGATTCTCATTGTTTAATAATCTCCAAACATTTATATCCTGCTCAATGTTATTTTGTCCATCAATAATTCTATTGATAAATAGAGATGAGCCAGAAGCTTGAAATTTTTTTGCAATTTCTTTATTCTCTGGCAATTCAATATTGAATTCACGAAAATCGATTATACCATCTTTAATCTGCTCGCTATATTTTTGTTCCATAGTCTCACGAACATATTGTCCTATTGTTTTGCAAGAATAACATCTGGCGGTGCGGTGAAAATAATAGACTTCTAATTTATCAGCCGACTGATTAGTAGTTGACATTAAATTACCATGATCATTATTATTGTTTACATTTTTTGTTGTTCCATTGCATCCAGTAATCGTGAACGAGAAGATGGCCAATAGAAAAAAATAAAAAGCTTTTTTCATAATTTATAAAAATTAAAATTTGAATGAATTGAAAAAATATCCGATTATCATAATCCCAACAGAAGTTACTACAATAAAGGCGGAAAGCAATTTCCAGTTCATTGCCTTTTTAAGAATTAAAAGTCCAGGAATTGATAAAGTCACCGTAGCCGTCATGAAAGTAAGCGAGGTGCCAAGCGGTATCCCTTTGCCCGTCATAGCTTCTATCACCGGAATAACACTGACTGAATTAGCATATAGAGGCATTCCTAGTATAACAGCCATTGGTACAGCCCACCAATTACCAATCGCTAGGTATGTTTCAACAAAATTTCTTGGGACAAATCCATGTATTATTGCCCCTAGTCCTACCCCGATTAACACGTAGGGAAATATACTTTTTGATATATACATTCCATCTTTCCACCAGATAGTCATTCTTTTAGTTAAGCTTATTTTTTTCCCGCCGTTCTCCGCCATTACATCCTTTTTAGTCGTAAATTTTAAGAAATCGGGATTAACATATTTATCCATTTTTAACCTTTGAATAACCATGCCAGCCAATATGCTTATTATTATTCCAAGGGCATTGTAGGCTAAAGTCATTTTTAAACCGAATATTGATGGAAAAATAAATAAAGATGCTTCGTTTACTAATGGAGAAGCAATCAAAAAAGAAAAAGTAACGCCTAAAGGAATACCGGCACTAACAAAACCAATAAACAAAGGAATGGACGAGCAGGAACAAAAAGGAGTTATTACGCCCAACAAAGCGGCCAACAAGTAATCAAGTCCGTACCATTTTCTCCTAGTTAAAATATCTCTGATTTTTTCAACTGGAAAATAGTAGCGAGTAATTGCCATTACATAGTTGATAACTATCAGCAATAATCCTATTTTTATTATGTCGTAAATAAAAAAATTGACTGCATTACCCCAATATTCATTTGTTATTCCTAGCCAATTATGGGTAGCGATATCGGCAAATATTTGAATTGGTTGAAAAATATCCATAGTAGCTTACTAGATTAACATTTTCCGCCGCATGAGCATCCGCCCAAGCTCTTTGATTGATTAGATAAATTATTAGTTAAAGCTTTTTTGATTTCTTCTTCGCTGTGGCCGCCACCAGTCAAAACTGGCTTGCCGTCTATTGCTAAAACCGGGCTAGACATAACACCCATCTCAATCATCTTGGCGATATCAGTAATATAGTCTAGCTCAGCATCAATTTTTAATTCAGATTTAATTTTTTTAACGGTCTCAAATAATTTTTTGCACGTAGGGCAGCCCGACCCAAGCACTTGGATAATCATAAGTTTACAATTTTATTTAATAATTTTTGATAATAATTAATCGTTTTTTCATTTCTTTTATACATAACTTTCAGACCTTCTTTCTTTGCTGATACTAACTCTGCATCTTTAAGAATTTTAAGGTGATGAGATGTTAAATTTTGGGGCAAGGATAGATGCTTAAATATCTCACATACACAAAGCTCGCCTTTCTTGAGAAGACAAAGAATTCTAAGACGATTAGGCTCTTCAACGGCTTGCAAATAACTTTTTAAGTTGTTTAGATTTTCTTTTTGACAAAATTTAGCCATAGAAGTATATCAATTTATATTGATATAATATAATAAATGTATTCTCACGTCAAATAAAATATAATTCTAAAAAACTATCAAAAAAACCGCCCTTTCGGGCGACTTTTTATTTTCTAGTTCTAACGTCGTTGACTTACCAGGTAGTAACGGAATTAGCACCTTGTTGGACGACGTTAGAACTGAAATCCATGCCTGTATTTAATTTCGAACAGATCTCTTTGTTGAATTGAAGCCAATTTTTATTGAAACAAGTATCGAAAGGCTAGCTAAGCAAATATATATTGGAAAGGCTAACAAAATAAAATCAATTTTTCCTACCGATAAACAAGCTAGTGCCCCACCAATAAAAGTTAATACCCAGGAACTAACTGTTTCAGTTGTAGGATTTTCATATGATTTTATCACTGTTAAAACCGCACCTACTCCATCAATAAATATTATAAGAAAGAGTGCCACCGTCGCTTCGCTAGTTAAATACCATAAAAATAACGCAACGCTTGCTCCAATTAATGCCGTAATATCTCGTTTTGTAAATCCACCCAAACCATATTTGATAGCAAATATAAAAATTAGTAAATCACCAATTGTCTGAGCCCCTGGCATTATTAAAGAGTATGAAGCACCTTTTGCAAATTGGGAAAAGAATGCAATTGATCCTAGTATAGACCAAATTAGCCAAGATATTCTTTCCGGTTTAGTTTTATTTCTAAAAATATCCCTTATGTAGGGAACAAAAGATAATAAAATTGCTATGCCTGATAAATATCCAGCTATTTGATAAATCATAAATTAATTATACCAAAAAATCGCCCTTTCAGGCGACTTTTTATTTTCCAGTTCTAACGTCGTTGACTTACCAGGTAGTAATGGAATTAGCACCTTATTGGATGACGTTAGAACTGAAATTTGTGCCAGTATTTAATTAACACCGCAGGCAAATAAAAGCTTTTCAGACTAAATGGCAAATAATTATTAAATATGATTTAATTAATATATGAATCTTATAAAAAACATCACGGCACGAACAATCGTTTGGAGTATTATTTTATTACTCATATTAATCCTGCCCGTGATTATGCAGTTCACCGATGAAATAAGCGTAGGCGAGGCAGTTGCCTATGGTGTTTTATTATTAATTGCTGGTGGTTTTTACGAACTATGGAAATGGTTGAAAATTCGCACAAAAAAATACCGCATTGCTTTTGGAATCGGTTTTGGAGGAGCGCTTCTCTTGGGGTGGGCGAACGGTGCGGTTGGTATTATTGGAAGTGAGAATAATCCTGCTAATCTAATGTATGGAGCGGTATTTGCTGTTGGACTGGTTGGCTGTCTTCTGTCGCAGCTTAGGCCGCGTGGAATGGTATATACATTATTCACAGCGGCAATTGTTCAGTTATTAATTCCAGTGATCGCGCTTTTTATTTGGCCAGCCCAAGCCTCTTGGGGAGACGCTGGTGTGATTGGTGTATTTATTATTAACGTCTTTTTTGCCTTGATATTTGTCGGATCATCTTTAGTATTTAGACAAGTATACCTCATGGAACGAAAGAACAACTAATAGCTTGATTTCCTGCGGGTCTTCAGATTTTAAATACCAAAAAACCGCCCTTTCGGGCGACTTTTTTATTTCCTGATTCTAACATCTTCCAATTACCAGGTAGTAACGGAATTAGCGGGTAAGGGGAGTCGAACCCCTGTCAACAGGTTGGAAACCTGTGGTAATAGCCGTTATACGATACCCGCCTACGTCCCGACAAGTCGGGACTTCGGCGGGCAGGCCCGCCACAATAGATAAAATAATAAATTTTAATTAATATATCTGGCCTGCCAAACGAAGTCCCACCCCAGTGGGACGTAGTTTGGTCGGGGTAGCCGGATTCGAACCGACGACCTCCTGCTCCCAAAGCAGGCGCGCTAGCCAGCTACGCTATACCCCGATGATGGTGCCGAGAGGCAGAATTGAACTGCCGACACGAGGATTTTCAGTCCTCTGCTCTACCACTGAGCTACCTCGGCTCGACCACGCTCTCCGAGCTTCGTCGAGCAAGCTCATTCACATATGCAAATACAAATGGCCTGCCAAACGAAGTCCCACTCCAGTGGGACGTAGTTTGGTGGGCGATCCAAGAATCGAACTTGGGACCTCGTCATTATCAGTGACGCGCTCTAACCAACTGAGCTAATCGCCCGTAAATAAATGCTAAAAATTAATTGCCAATAAAAAATACTCCTACAATATAGCAAAAGAATCTAATTTGGTCAATAATTAGCCGACGGGAAAAATTTTGCGCCATTTAAACAAAAAAGCTTATTTAAATCAATAAGCTTTTATCGAGTATTTGACCGCTAAAAAGTGACAACCCGATAAGATCAACATAAAACACATTACTTTAACTCTCCTCACCAGAATGGCGAGTCGACGGAGAAATGAAAGACGCAATTGCAGTCTTCCATAACTCTATTTCTCCCTAGAAAGGAGGTGATCCATCCACAGCTTCCGCTACGGATGCCTTGTTACGACTTCGTCCCTATTATCTGTCTTACCTTTTGCCGCCATACGGCAGCATTTGGGTACTACAGACTCTCTTGACGTGACGGGCGGTGTGTACAAGACCCGAGAACGTATTCACCGCGCCATAGATGATACGCGGTTACTAGCGATTCCAACTTCATGAGGTCGAGTTTCAGACCTCAATCCGAACTGAGACTAGCTTTGATGGGATTGGCTCCGTGTTACCACTTAGCAACCCATTGTACTAGCCATTGTAGCACGTGTGTAGCCCAGGACGTAAGAGCCATGCTGATTTGACGTCATCCCCGCCTTCCTCCCCGTTATCCGGGGCAGTCCCCTGTGAATAATTTAACACAGGATAGGGGTTGCGCTCGTTACCCGACTTAACGGTACACCTCACGGCACGAGCTGACGACAACCATGCAGCACCTGTTTAGCACCCTCGAAGGAGTTCCGCTTTCACGGAATTTGCAGCTAGATGTCAAGTCCTGGTAAGGTTCCTCGCTTATTGTCGAATTAAACCACATGCTCCACCGCTTGTGCGGGTCCCCGTCAATTCCTTTGAGTTTTAAACTTGCGTTCGTACTCCCCAGGCGGGATGCTTAAAGCGTTAGCTTGGTTAAACGACACTGGCAGGGTCGATACTGCC
>Ga0210057_1008929_pt1 | contig 11738 bp, 14 predicted proteins | sample CryGeyCG2114_010_2_FD_183968 | JGI IMG/M metagenome (GOLD analysis project Ga0210057, IMG submission 183968) | Groundwater microbial communities from aquifer - Crystal Geyser CG10_big_fil_rev_8/21/14_0.10 (SPAdes) (version 2) | ecosystem: Environmental > Aquatic > Deep subsurface > Groundwater ...
TTTTTCCTTGTTTTCTCATTCTTGGCAAAGAGAGAAAAGAGAGAAAGTAAAAAACCATTTTAGATTTATAAATTCTTCTATTTTTCAAAATTTTTTCTAAAAATTATTGCCTATAGAGATAGGCTCTTAGCCACTTTAGGTAATGTTGCCGAAAATTGAATTACAAAAAACAATGAAACACCAATAAATAAAACAAAAAATACTATTGCAAAATGAATGAATATAAAAAATCCATAAATAAAGATTGAATTAGATTTTCCAAATATTAGTATTAAAATAAGAGGAAAAATAGAAAGTAAGTAAGAAATTATTCCAAAAGTTGATTATATTTTTTATTGGATTGTAGATTCATTTCCGTTCCTCAATCTCTTTCTTAATCATTTTCACAAATTCATCAACCTTCATCGTCTTGAGTTTACCATCTCCACGAATTCTAACCGCCAACGTTTCATCTTTTTCTTCTCTGTCTCCGACAGTCACAATATACGGAACTTTCAAGATCTCGGCTTCTTTAACTTTAGATTGGATTGTTGATTGACTGTAATCTTTATCAATTCTTAAAGTTGGAATTTCTTTCATGATTTTTTCAATAACTTTCTCCCCATACTTCTCACTTCTATCTGTGAAAGACAAAACCCTGACTTGTTTTGGCGCAAGCCACATCGGTAATCTTCCATTTGAATGTTCAAGTAAAATTCCTATGAATCTTTCAACACTTCCGTAAACAGCCCTATGGATCATGACAGGTCGTTTATGTTTATTTTCATTATCTGAATATTCAAGCTCAAATCTTTCAGGCATAGAAAAATCGAGCTGAATTGTTCCGCACTGCCAAGTTCTTCCTAGCGAATCTTTCAAATGAAAATCGATCTTTGGTCCATAAAAAGCTCCGTCTCCTTTATTCAATTTAAATTTAATTTTATTTTTTGTCAAAACTTTTTCAAGTGCGTTTTCAGCTTTATCCCATATCGCATCAGATCCGATTCTTTTCTCTGGTCTTGTCGAAAGTTCAACAGCATAACTAAATCCAAAAGTAGAATAAACTTGTTCCATTAGTTTTATGACATTACTGACTTCACCTTCAATCTGTTCTTCAGTGCAAAAAATGTGTGCATCATCCTGCGTAAATTCTATAACTCTAAATAATCCCGCCAAAACCCCCGAAAGTTCTTGTCTATGAACAATTCCAAATTCAGCGACGCGAAGAGGCAATTCTTTGTATGACTTAGGCTGATTCCTATAAACAATTAAACCGCCAGGACAATTCATAGGCCTCGAAGCAAACGCTCGGTCTTCATATTCTGATAAAAATATATTCTCTCTGTATTTGTCCCAATGTCCACTGATAAGCCAAAGTTTTTTATCCAAGATCTCAGGTGTCTTAATTTCTTTATAATTATTTTTTCTTAATATCTCCCGAGAAAACGCAATAAGTTCGTTATAGATTATCAGACCATTATTGTGCCAAAAAACCATCCCCGGAGCAACTTCACTAAACGAAAACAAATCCATCTCTGCCCCTAAAATTCTGTGATCATTATCTTTTAGTTTACTTCTATCAAGAACACTTTTACTGATGCTCTTTAATAGAGTTATATGATCAATTATTTTTTCTTCATTTTGTTTTCCTCCAGAGCGATTTCGCATTAATTCAGAATCTTCTGGGTGGGCGAGCGATTTCGTGGTAAGGGGTAAGGAATGAGAGGTGGGCGAAGTCGCGAGTTGGCGGGGGATGGAGGAGGATTCGAAATCGCGAACTGAAACCCCAAAGCTCCTGCTCAATTCCGAAAGCGGATGACCCTTTACTTTCAATTCAAATTCTTTATAATACCCAAAAGGCGCTCGCACAACTTTGTATTTCATTTTTATCAATTCTTTTTCAGCTTCTATTAAAACTTCAATTGCCGTATCTGGTGAACTTAAATTAGAACTCAGGTGAGCATAAGGATAAAGAACAATATTTTTCGCTTTGACTTGGCCAGCGACATCTTCAATATTTTTTACTAACTCTAAAACATCTTTTTTGTCATCACCTTTCTCAACAGAAATCAAAACAACGAGCGGATCGCCAGTTACATTAATTTCTTTCAATCTTTCCGCAGACAATTCTTCAGGATTTTTCAGAGCTTTTTTCAAAGGCTTGAATTTTATAAAATCGCAATGAAGTAAAATGATTTTCATATAAACCTAAAGAATAAGGTGTTTTTAAAATTATTTGGCACTATCTTTTAATCTTCTTTTATAAAAATCAATCAACTCAAGGACCTTGATTAATTTGACTCCAGTTGAATAATACTCTTCTTCAATTGCACTACTTAAAAAACCGACAAGCCGCCTGTCAATCGAGACGATTACACCTCCACTATCTCCACACATAGAATGCAAAGATAAACCAAAATGATCTTCATAATGAGAAACATCTTTTTTTCTTCCCTTGATTATAGCATTAACATCTGAAGAACTCTCAACGACGTATCCCCCTTTTCTTTTAACTTCATTATTCCATCTCGCTAGCAACACAACGGGAAATTCCTTTTGACGCAATCGACGGGCATCCGCAAGTCCATTCGTATTGAAAAATTTATATCGCATTGCTTCTCTTTCACCATCAAGATCAGTTTTCGCGAGAACAATATCGGACTTTTCAGACGAAGCGAACTTCCTTTCTATCCCATGAATCTTATTATCATGAGTCCTTACTTTTACATGGGAGAGATCGATTGAATCTAAACAATGTTTTGCTGTAACAAAATACCCATCTCAGCTTACAAGAAGTCCATTCCCCCTATGGCTTAGATCAGGATAAACTAATTCTACAAGACCATAATTCAAATTTTCATCGGCTTGTGTAACACTCAAATCCTCTCCCCAATAAATTTGCTCAATAAACTCATCAAAAACTTTTACGAGTCCAGAATTATCAACTTTCGTTCTAAAAAGATTCCTGAATATATTCATGAATGAATCTCATTCTTTGACTTTTTAAAATTAATTATAAAGAAATCTCTCCCTCTCTTTTTCATCTATCATACAAGATCTCTGAATTTAAATAACTTTATCTATCAATTCTACAAATATCTTCTGCCAAAATAAACTATCATTTCTGCTATTCTTTGTATTGAAGATCTTTTTTTCCATTTATTATGATTGAACATCTTGCAATCTTTCATTGTATCTGAGAAATATTCTCTTAACTGTCTTATCATCTCTTTATCTCTTCCAACAAGATTGATTTCATGAAGATGCATAAAGCTCCTATAATCTAGATTTGAAGATCCGAATAAAAAGAATTTTTTGTCTACAACAAGAAGTTTTGAATGGATCATCGTCGGCATATAAGTATAAATGTTTACACCTTTCTCAAATAGCCTCCCCATAAAACCGCTTCTTACAAAATTCACAACTGTAACATCTGCCTCAAATGGAGTGATTATTATGACATTGACTCCTCTTTCCACTGCATCAACAAAAGCAGTTCTAAATTTAATACTAGGAACAAAATATGGAGTTATTATCAATATTTCACTTTTTGCTTTATTTAATAGATCAAGATATTGGTTTTGAGTTGGTGTGAAAAGTTGAGAAGGCATATCGCTTATTATCTTAAAACTTTTGTGAATGATTCGGTTAATTCTTTTTTTAGTGATCTTTCCGTGGTCTTTCCAAGTCTGAACAAAAGATCTAAATAATTTTTTAGAAATATCCCCTTCAAACCTCACAACAAGTTCTCTCCAATCAAGTCCCATCCCAGTTATATTCGCTGACCCAACATAAGAAATATGCTTGTCTATTATCAAAAGTTTCCTGTGATTTCTTTCATGATTCTTACTTATAAATCTCAAAACATATTTTATCTCTCTAAAAAATTTAACCCTCGCCCCATCTTTAATCATACTCTTAAAGAAATCTTTATTAGTTGTAGACTGCCAAGAATCAACCAAAATCCCAACTTTAACTCCCTCTTTTACTTTATCATGTATAACTTTTCTAAACCTTCTTCCGACTTTATCATCATCAAATTGGTAAGTCTCAAGATAAATACTAGATTTTGCATTTTTCATATCTCTCAACATGCTTGTATATATCTTTCTCGGAGATGAGAAAACTTTGAACTGTTCCATTCAAAACGAATAGCATTGATGTTATTAAGTTTTACTATTCAAGAGTTGCTGTAAAACTATATTTATTGTATCATTTTTAAGAGTTCATGGTCCTGCAATACAGATTAAAAAATTCAAAATCAAGATGGAAAGATTACAATGGAAAACAACAAACTCTCAGACCTCATTCTTTCAGATGGTCCTTTACTTTTTGACGATCCGGTTTTTAGTGCATTAGGTCTTGCGATCACTAAAAAGATTTTTATCCAGAGTTGATATAGAATACAAATTCTCATATAAATAATAAATTATTCATATGAACATGAAAACTGCTTTGCAAGAATCCAGACAAGAATCGCCTCAATCTGAACAGTTATTGTATAAACATTATACCTCTTGGAGTATTCCTGAAACCGATAAAAGAAAATCAATGCCGTCTTACTGGCAAGCTATCAGTCTTGATCCCTTAATTAAACCAATAAAAGTAAATCCTTCATGTGATCAATCTCATTTAACATTATGGGATACTTTGGAATTATTACGACCATTTTCTCATTATCCTCTCCATGTTAAAGGAACTCCTTCGTCTCATTTAGGAAGAATTTATCACTCAGTTCCTGATAGAAGAGGTTACGATGAAGTTTTTTTGAGAGAACGATTTGTTTCATGGGTAATCGATAGCAGGGATTTTTCTGCAGAATTATCAAATCTAAATGATAAAAATGAGAGAGGATGGAATGTGTTTTGTTATTTAAAATATGATGAAGATTTTGAACAGACAAAAGCGAAATACGAAAGTTCTCTTCAAAAACTTATAGAAAAGCATAAAGAATTCAATATAACCCTCGATGCGTTAAAAGATCATTAAGATACAAAGAATACAAATTCTTATAAATAATAAGTTCATAAAATAAATATGGTTGACTTATTAGATGTACTTGAAAAATATCCAGAACAAAAATTGTGGTATAAACACGCCAGCACTTGTTTAATTCCTAAAGTTCCGAAATTACTTGTATGCCCTCGTATGAAAAACCGCAAGAAAGATTATGGGCGCATCCTACTCTAGGTAATATTATAGCTACTCCCCATTATAATCAAACCGAACTTATATTATGGGATACAATGGAACTTCTCAAAGAATCTCCTAAAGAAAAAGATCACGGTAGAATTTTAGTCCGACCCTATCCAAGAAATGGTTTTCCTCCAATTTTTGATGAATTTCCACATCAAGAAGATTTTGACGAGAAGTTTTATGGAAAACATCTTGAAGCTTGGGAATTAAAATCAGATTGCGTTTATGTTGTATTTACAGGATTAGATCATAGATCAGATAAAGAATTCACTTTAACATACCTTCTAAGATACGACGAAAATTTTCAGCAGACAAAAGAAGAATTTGAAAAAGAGTTAGGAAATCTAATCCAAAAACATAAGGGAATTAATATTTCAACTGATATATTCAAAGAAAGTTATGAACAATTTCTCGAAGGAAGATATAATCCTTTAATGATTCCTGTGCATATATCTTAAGGCTAAGCCTTATACATAAACTTATCAATTTCCTTCTCAGCTTTTTCTCGTCGGTTCTGATGTTCTTTCAAGAAAGCATTAATCTTTTCAATCGTGATCTGTTTGAGTTCTCCGGAAAGTAATTTTCCAGACTTATAATCATCATGAATTTTTTTGAGTTTTTTATCGTCTTCTTCAAAAAAGAATTTCAAGTATTGGAACGAAACGTCAACATCTGGATTTCCTCCGAGTTTTCTGTGTTCTTCTAAAGTATCACGCCCGCCACTGAAAGCATATTTTTTAATTTTAGTCTCGACTTCTTTTGGCGAATCGGTAGAAAATATTGCTGAATTTATTTCGCTCGAAGACATCTTTCCATCGACACCCGTTAAAGGAGGTAAAAACATTCCATGCAGAATTGAAGGTTTGTAAAAACCAAGCTTCGGATAAACATCTCGAGCAACTCTAAAATGTGGATCTTGATCAATGGCTAAAGGAATGAGACAAGGAATATTCTTTTTAGCGATAACACTCGGTAAAATCGCCGGGACGGCCTGCATTGAAGTGTAAAATATCTGTCCGATATTATTCTCATTAGTAAAACCAAATGCGCCTTTCAGAGTCGAAAAATTTATTTTCTTTGCGAATTTAATCGCTTCGGGGTACAAAAGTCCAGCATGCTTTGTATCGACAATGAAATGTGTCTTCTTTGGATCAAAACCAACAGCGATTACATCAAGCATATTATCATGTGTCCACTTCTGAATCTCTTCATAAGACGATTCCTTGAATAAAAATTTTTCATCATCAGTGAACTGAAAATAAAGTTCAACGCCAAATTTATCTTGAAGCCACTTCACAAAATACCACGTCTGTAAATGTCCAAGTTGGATCTTTCCAGATGGTCCTCGCCCCGTATAAAGAAAAAATTTGTTTCCTTTTTCAAATTCGTCTAAAAGCCAATTCAAATCTCGATTCGCAAAAAAAACTCCACGACTTAACATGAAATGGATTTCTTTTGTATGTTTTTCAATTCTTTTAAGTAATTTAGAATCAATTTTTGTTACTCCAAACTCCTTAATCAGTCTATCATAATCAATATTCCCTTTCACTTCCCACGGAGTGACCTTGAAATCTTCCTTAGTCATTCGAAAAAATAGTTTACAATCTTTTTAAAACTTCACAAACTACAATCTTTGCCATTATCTCCCCAACAAATATATTTATAAATTAAAAAATACACTTAAAGTCATGAAAAGAGTGTTGAGAGTGGCGTTTTTAATCATACTAATTACCAACTTGTTATATTTAGTTTCAGCGGAAGTGATTATAGGAAATGTTGGACAATTATATAATCTAGCCGATCCTGTTTCTATTCCTGTGACAATTAAAACTTCTAAAGATGTCAACGGTTTTTTCTCAATGAATTTATTATGTAACGGTAAAGAAGCAGAAATTTACAAAGAGTATGTTTACCTAAAAGCCGGCGAAGAAAAAAAGATGGCATCTTCAATTCTTTTGATTCAAAGTATTACAGGAGTTTCAGCGAACAACTGTAAACTTAAAGCAGTATTTGGCGACGAATATGCAATCACACCTGATTTTAGAGTATCAAACAAAATAACTTTAAGTGTCCTGCCTGGAGAGGAGACATACAAACCGGGAGAAGGAGTTTTAATACAGGGAGATGCAATAAAAGAAAACGGTGATTCTGTCGTCGGTTTTGTTGAGATAACATCAAACATCTTGAACGGCGGACCGAAAGTTATAACGACAAATTCTAATTCAACAGAAATTGTTGATCAAGTGGCACTCCAAGGCATCTCACTAAAAGATACTGTGAACAACGGTTATTTTGGCGTAAACTTTTCTTTGCCTTCAAATACAAAAGCAGGATCATATCAAATAAATATAAGGGTATATGAAAAAGATCCCGACGGGATTGAAACAAACAGCGGAACAGGAAGTATGAAAATAACCGTTCAACAGGTCCCGACAAGTTTAGAATTAATCATAAACGAAGTAGAAGTGAAACCTGGTTCTTCTATTATAGCCAGAACTACACTTCATGATCAAACTGGAGATATAATCCCCTCATCAACATCTATTACTTTAAAAAATGCAAGAGACATGATAATCGAAGTGAAAGATTCTCATCCAACGGATACAGGTTATGAATATCCTACGGTTTATAACGAACCCCCCGGCCAATGGAAGATCATCGCTTCAACAGATAAATTCACTTCAGAAAAATCTTTCAAAATAAAAGTAAATCAAGAAATAACTGTAGAGATCGTAAACAAGACACTTCTTATCACAAATGTTGGAAATGTTCCATACAATAAAACTATTACCGTCAAGATTGGAGACAAAAAAGTATTGTTGGACCTTGACCTTGATGTAGACGAAGTTCAAAAATACAAAATGAACGCGCCAGATGGAGAATACGACGTCGAAGTTATAGAAGACGGGAAAACAAAAGCTAACGGTCGAGTTGCTTTGACTGGAAATGTAATTTCATTAAAAGAATCTTCATCCTCTAGCGCAAGCATGATCAAATACCCACTTGTTTGGATGTTTATGATTTTGATTATAGGATTTATTGCTGTTATGGCTGCTAGAAAAGGATACAAACAAAGTTTCATTGGAAGTCAAAATAATAAAAATAAGAAAAAGAATTATCTTCCTATATCCTCCTCAATAATTAAAAAACCTGCAGACCTATTCATATTTGAAAACACTGCCGAATTATCTTTATCATTAAAAGGAAATAAACAGCCTGCTAAGTTAGTCTGTTTGAAAATAAAAAACGCTTCCCTTGCTAAGGCTGCAGCAAAAGAACCACTTCATAGGATAATAGATAAATTAAAAGAACTCAAAGGTGTTGTATATGAAAACGGCGATTATTATTTCATGATTTTCGCTCCCGAAATCACAAAGACATACAAAACAGAGATGTCTGCAATTAATTTAGCAAAATATTCAAAAGAAGTGATAGACAAATATAATCAATTAGCAAGAATAAAACTCGACTATGGTATTTCTGTGAATCAAGGAGATATCGTCGCTAAAAAAGAAAGAGATCCTAAATCAATGAAAGAGACTCTTAAATTTATGAGTTTAGGAAACTTGCTTGGAGATAGCAAAAAACTTTCAACTGTTTCAAGAGCAGAGATATTATTGACTAAAGAATTTAACGTTTCAGTTTCAACTCCATCTTCTCCAATCAAGACAGAAAAGCATAATCGAGATAACCTTGACTTTTACACCTTTAAAGACTCATCAAAAGGCAGAGACGGAATTGACAATAGCAAACAATTCCTCAACAGTTTTACAAAAAGAAACGAATATAGAACACCCCAAAAAAATTCATCGAGTTATTTAGATAGACCGGAAAGAAAAGAATTTGGTCAAAATCAACCCCAATCAGACCCCAAACAAGATCAACCTAAAAAAGAACCACCGACTCTGAACGATAAATTCACAGCCAAAGACAACGACGATTATTTTGATTTAAGTAAGCTATAATCACACTGAATCTTTCTTAAGATATAAATATATTCCAGAACTGATTAATGTCCCGATGTTTGCTCCAGCATAAAAAGAAATACTTCTAGCACTTCTTTCTAGATCATTGGGAATCCGACTTGAGCTTCCAAAATAATAACCTAATGAGGTAAAGAATGCGAGATTGGAGTCAAATCCTATGTCCTCATGATAATCTTTAAATAGAACAGACCAAAATCCATCTATGATGAGCCCCGAGACAAATCCGTACGAAAAATCAGTTAAACTTTTATAAAAAGAAAAATCATCTTCAACTTTTTCTTCAAGTTTTTCCATAAAAAATAATGAATCAATCGCTTTTTAAAAATATCTATAATCATAGTATCTCTGATACTTATAAAGAAATTTAATTTTGATTTTTAAGACAATAATTCGGGGCGGAGTGGAAGTGGGAGGAAGGGTGGGTCTTCGGCAAAAGCCGAATTATTGTGGGAATCTCTGAAAAATCAAAAAACCACTAAAAAATTACCAAAACTCATTGGAGATACTTAATCACTTCTTCTTTTTTATTCGCTTTATCTCATCTTCAGCATCATTAAGTTCTTGTTCGATCTCAGTTACTTTTCTAGTTGTATTTTCTTGTCGTCCAATTCTAAAAAACTTGCTTATTCCATAACTAAAATTCCACAGCTTCAAAAAAATTCCAGAAATTAATAATATAAGTCCCAAAATTAGATAAATCCAAAACACCATCGCACTTTTATTAAAGAAAAGTCTTATAACAGAATCTAGAAGTCCTGAAGGCAAGGAATTCATTTGTTCAGATGATATGCCGACAGCAGATTTAATGACTGGAATAAGTATTGCTTGGATATTTAAAAGAACAAATCCGGAGAAAATAAAAATAATTCCGGAGAAAATAAAAAAATTATTTTTCTTATGAGCTAAAAAGAATAAACCACATGACAATACTAATGAAAATAATAACATAATAATGAATTTATTTGTCCAATAAGACTTTGCCTGCTTAGAGACTAAAGACAACGCCCCAGAAGAAGAACCATTTATGCAATCAAAAAGACCGCAGTCATATTTTTTATAATAAATTTCTTTTGTCTCTAAATCGATTCCATAATCTACAACCGCCGCTGAACTTTCATTTACAACACTGCAAGGAATGGTATAATTAAAATTTTCATTTGATAGACTAGCTGAACTTGAGTTGACACATTTTTCCTTCATCGAGGGATAATTTACTTCAACTAATTGAGGAATATCATTTCCAGTCATATTCTGTTGTTTTATGATTTCCTTAGCATGAACGTTAACATTATCATAACTCAAAGACAAAGACAAAATAAGAAAAACACCGCCCACAATCAATGTTACAAATAACAATATACTTACAAAAATAAATAATCCACCTCTTATCAATCCCATGAATTGAAAATGTAAAAGAGGTTTAAAAATTCTTTGAATAATCTTTCTTCATCCCATATTACAAAAATTAATTTATTTATAATAGAGATTTTGTTTGGTATTAGGGCGAGAGTTTACATTTTGTCAAATTGTCTAATCAATTCAAAATGTGGGCTCGAGTTGAGACTCGATTTGGGCGAGCAAGTAAATTACAAACAAAACCTCTCAAAATAATTTAATTTGGGATGAAGCCGAAAATATTATTATTAAATGATATTTTATAATCCCATTAAAAGAACTAAGTTTAATGAATTATAAGCGATCTCACCGGCTTTGGACTTATATTCTTGCTGAGAAGTGGAATTTGACGAATACAATCCTTTATCGCCATCATAATCATGATTTTTGACCTGTGTCAACGCGCAACCATTCAAAGCTCCAACTAATGACAAAGCCACTAATCCTTTTGTCATTTTACTATTTAATCTCATAATATATATAGAAGTCAAATGTTTATAAACTTTTCTATTGTAATTACTATAGGATAGTAACAATTAAGCAAGTTTCAATCTTCACAAAGTTTCAAAAATTCTATTCAATAATTTGAAAAGTTTTTATAGAATTTTAAAAAATAAATGTTTATAAAATCCAAAAATATAGATTATTATGAAAAGAGGAATAATTATTTCTACATTTATCTTATTTATGATTTCAATATTTTATTTTTTTCAGATTACAACCATCTCATATATTGTCCCGAACCAATTTTCAATAAAAGCGAATGTTGATGATCCGTTTATAGCAGTAAATTTTTATAGACTTCTTGACAACGGACGTGGAACAGTATTTGGAGGAACATGTGGTACAGGATCATTCATGTATAATCAAAGAAGATACGACGATCCTTGGGCATGTTATGCTGCTGCAGATAAAGCGCCACCAATTCCACCACCTGGCGAAGAATTTGGACCTTTATGTTGTGGTGGAGTGATGCCATCGGACGAAACTTTATGGACAAGCATAGGAAATGGGAATCTTGATGATCCATATCTTGGAACAGAAGAAGCATTATTTATAGCCTAAGACATTAATTATTCCCCAAGATTTATATATCCAATTATCTTTGTTTATTGGGAGGTATAAACATGAACAATAAACAAATAGAATTTCTTAAGGAAGCTTATAAAAAAGAAAAAGATG
>Ga0210057_1008931_pt1 | contig 11737 bp, 12 predicted proteins | sample CryGeyCG2114_010_2_FD_183968 | JGI IMG/M metagenome (GOLD analysis project Ga0210057, IMG submission 183968) | Groundwater microbial communities from aquifer - Crystal Geyser CG10_big_fil_rev_8/21/14_0.10 (SPAdes) (version 2) | ecosystem: Environmental > Aquatic > Deep subsurface > Groundwater ...
ACGCTCAAACCCCGGAGCGAGTGGCGGAAAGGAATGACGAAGGAGAAACTCGTCGCGGAAATGAACAGAGCGATCAAGTTTGACAATCTCTGGAATAGTTTCACGCAGCCCATCATCGGGCGCATCGACATGCTTTCCACCGGCATACGGACCGCACTCGGCGTGAAGATTTTCGGAGACGATCCCGTGAAACTGGAAGAACTGGCCATAGAAGTCGAAGCCCTGCTCAACGGAGTTCCGGGTGCCGCGGATACCGTGGCGATCCGCTCGACGGGGCTCAGGTATCTCGATATCGACCTCGATGACGCCCTGCTTGCCCAGCACGGCGTTTCCAAAGGTGAAGCACTGGAGACGATCGCTGCCGGAGTGGGGGGTGAGGTCGTCACCCGGACGATCGAGGGGCGCGAGAAGTACGACGTCCAGATCCGGCTCAAGCAGGCCTACCGGCAGGACATCGAAGATATCAAATCACTGCCCATTCAGGGCATGAACGGCACGCAGGTGCTGCTTGGCAGCGTTGCCCGCATCGCGCTCATCAACGGGCCTGCGATGATCAACAGTGAGAACGGCGTGCTGCAAGCGATCGTGCAGTCGAATGTCCGCGGGAGAGACATCGGGTCCTTCGTGAAGGAGGCGGATCAGGTGTTGCAGAAGGAGCTCAAGCTCCCTGTGGGGTACCGGTACTCCTGGTCGGGGCAGTACGAGAACCAGCAGCGGGCGAAGCAGCGTCTGCTCATCGTGATCCCGCTTGCGATTCTCCTCATGTTTGTCCTGCTGTATCTCACCTACAAGGATTTCCTGCTCTCCGGCATGGTCATGCTCACCATTCCTCTCGGGCTTGTGGGCGGTGTACTTACACTCTTCCTCGCCCGCTACAACTTTTCCGTAGCGGTCTGGGTCGGCTTCATCTCGCTCTTCGGCAATGCCGTCGAGACAGGTGCAGTTATCATTGCCTACCTGGAGAATGCGTTCCGGGAACAGTTTGGACTCCCTCTTATTGAAGGAGAGTATGCAGAATCTGTTGAGCCGAAGCCAATCACGCGGGAAGGCATCCGCGAGGCGGTGCTCGGCGGTGCCACAAGGCGGCTCCGGCCGATCCTCATGACAGCCATGGCTTCCGTCTTCGGTCTGGTGCCTCTGCTTGTTTCCACAGGGCCCGGTGCCGATGTGCAGCGTCCTCTGGCACTCGTGGTTGCCGTCGGTCTCACGACATCCGTGTTCCTGGCGCTTGTGGTGCTCCCTGTACTCTTTGCGATGCTGAGGGAGAGGCAGATTCCTGCTGCCTCTGCACGGTTCTCACGCGTGTCCGTTTGAGTATGGCGAGCGTGGAGAGCTGCGCGGCAATATCTGAGGGAAGCAGATTGCAGCGCGGCTCTTGGGCATGGTTTCTGTCGTTTCCTTGGGTGGAGGTAATTCCAGATCAACAGGGGATGTCCTGTGTTCCTTCGGAGTCCACAGGAGCGAGATTTTCAGGTCTCCCACTCCGTCTCTCACCCAGTACGAGATGGTGATAATGGTGACTGTTGCGTTTTCTTTCGCGTGGTCACTGATGGCTCCGGTGATTTCCAAGCGTTCGGCATTGATAGCCTGCGTCTTGAAAGGTTGCGCAGGAGCGACTCCCGGGAGACTGTCGAGAATACCCGCAAGCCGATGCCACATTTCTTGCGGATTGAGCGGCAAGTTTCTCACACCGACACGGTTGTATGTTTTGCTGCTTCCGGCTTCCGTTTCACCTTCAGTGAATGCAGCTCTCACTTTTTGCTCCAATGCTGCAGCTACCGATTCTCTCAGCTGTGTCATAAATAGACTCTAGAGCGGTCTCCGCGGGAAAGCCATCCGCAGTGGTATCGGAAGAGGTGCCTATCGTTGGAAAAGGCTTCTTTAAGCCAAAAATCCGAAGTATCCGAGCACGATGCCGAGGACGAATACCACAGCACCGGCGAGTTGCATTCGCGAGAGCCAGAACCGTGCGCGGCTGAGAACAAGATTCGGTGCAACAACGATGACGACTCCTTTGGCGAGTGCAATCCATCCGATGATGGTGATGAGGACCGGCCAGTCGCTCACCCATGCATTGTGGAAGGAAACAATGAGGTAGCCGAGGAGCAGTGAGCACGTGCCCATCAGGTACATGATGGGAGCGCTCCTCATCATCTCGTCGTAGAGAGCGCGGAATCGTTCTTTGTCTGCGAGCATGCCGATTCCTGTCACCAGGCAGATGAGCGCGAGCAGCTGTGCGAAGAAGACAGAGACTTCCATGGGTGGGTGGGGGAGGGTAAAATTCATCATACGCTTTCTGGCGGGGAATAGAGTTTCTTTTTTTTGAATGTATGCAATCTCTCTCTTTATATGCAAGTGGTGTTGTGGGTGCCCAGCGCAATCTATCTGCTAGACTGCACTCCTGATTTTTCTCCAATGTATATGTTCACTTTGTTTCACTTGAGAATCGGCTGTGTAATGTCCCTTGCGGTTGCGGGGTTCTTTCTCTTTACGACGAGTGCGCATGCGGCCGACCGGTACTGGGGGGGGACAGGTGACCGCTGGGAGGATACGACTAACTGGTCCGCCCTCCCGAAAGGGGCGACTGGTGCAAGTGTTCCTGGGGCATCGGATACCGCGATCTTCAGTACAAGCGGCACCACGGTGCAAATTCGCAGTGCAGTGTCTGTCGGAGGTCTCCGATTCAGCACAGCGTGGGCAGGTTCCCTTCTGCTTGGAACGGGGAGTTTGTACGCGGGTTCGACGGGCATCAGCATCGGAGAGGGTACGTTCGTTGCGGGGACGGCTGCTGTCTCTACGTCCGGGAACTTCACGCAGACGGGCGGGACCGTGCGGGGATTGCAGGGAACGTTCACTCTCTCGGGGAGCATCTCCATTACCGGTGCTTCTACTGTGTTCAGTTCCACGGGGACTGTCGTCTTTGATGGTGGCACGCAGACTTCCACGATTGGTTCCACCGCTTCAGGAGCCTTCAAGAATGTCACTATCGCCTCGACTACCAGTACCACCATTGGTTCCAATCAGGCTGTGAGAGGTATTCTTCAGGTGAATACAGGTTCTACGTTCGCGATCGGGAGCTACACGCTCTCCGCGACCGGTGCCTCCATCGTGAACTATGGGACCATCAACGAAGGAACCGGGAAGATATCCCACACTGCGACGAACATGATTGTCAGCGACAGCACGTACGCATCTGCGCAGGCAAGTTTCCCCGTCGGTTCCACCGTGTACTTCAGCCTCACGGAGCAGGATGAAAACATCAGTGGTACGGCGCAAGACACCGTGTCCATTACAGTGGAACTTGGCAATGGCGACTCTGAGGCAGTCACGCTGCAGGAAACGAATGACACATCCGCTATCTTTGTGGGTTCCATTTTAACGTCACAAATCTCTCCGACTGCCAGCAATGGCACGCTGGAAGCGGATACCAGCGAGATCATTACTGCCACCTTCACCGATGCACAGGATGCCCTGACCAACAGTGACACGGCTGACCTGACAGTGGGATCTTCTCCGGCCACAGGGACGGGGAGCCATGGTGCCGGAGGAAAGGCTGCACGTCTCGCGCTTATGCGCGCGCGCCAGGCTGCAGCACTGAAGTCCTCTGCACCGGAGAGTGATGAGCCGGTGGTAAAGGTGGATTACGGTGTCACGAAGGTGCAGCCACGTTCAGTGCAGCGTAAAACCTCCACGCCGTCGGAGCGGGAGGTGCGCCTGCAGAACCGCCTGCAGCAGTATGGGGTTCCGCAGTCTACCAGCTCTCTCAAGCCTGCTGCCGTGCGTGAACAGGTCACGGAGAACTTTAAGGTTCGTACCTGCGGGCGTGTCATGCGCTGGTTCCAGGGGAACGGGAAAATGCTCAGGCGCGTTAACACCCGTCTGGAGGGGCGCTTTGGATTCACCTGTAGTGAGTAATTTTCTGCGTGATTACTGCACTGTGCAGGATGTGTGCTCTCCTGTGAGCACCTCCAGTCTCGTCTGGGCATGACAGAATTGCTGCAACAGTCCTGAGAGTTCATCGAGGGCTTTCGAGAGTCCTTCCCTCGAGAGCGGAGCAAATCCTTCGAGAACGACCACGGCATTCTTTGTGCTGTCGGTGATTTTCGTACGGTCACTTTCTCTCCAGTTGAGCTTGCGGCAGATCACGCCTTTGTCATCCTTGTACACGAGCTCACCTGCTGCAGGAGGATCTTCCTTCTCTTCACCAAGCGGTCGAAATGGTTCCGTTCCCTCCGCGAACGCCAGGCGAATGTCTCCCTCGCACGCATCAAGGTCCTCTGCGCCAGCGCAGACGATGTACTTGAGAGAGATCAGGTTATAGATATCGACGAGCGGATTGATGCTGGGGAGTGCTCCTCCCTTGAGTACCCGTTTCACCAGTGCCTGCACTGAGGGAGGAAATTTGTTTGGGTTACTACCGAACGATCTGTGCACTTCCTGCAGTGCTGCGATGTGCGGATGTTCTCTGTAATTCTCGGCGTTCAGCGTTCTGCGTACCTGTTCCTCTGCCTGGCGCAGTTGCCCCGTTACTTCCGGTGGGGTTTTTGTGTTGTCTATTTCTGTGGCAACGATGACGCCGATCGCGAGGTTGGGATACCTCTCAAAGACGTCTGGGGCTATGTAAAATTCCATGGTGTATACCATAGCGAACTCCGAGCTTAAATGCTTGAAAGACTTTGAGAGGGAGACGACAATTCTCTCCCATGCAAAAGCAGCTCTACTATAGAGGAGAGGAAGACACCGGGAAGGTGCGTTCCTGGAAGAAGAAGCTGCAGGAGGTCTGCAAACGCCGGAGTTCATTCCATCTGCAGCAAGCAGCACTCTTGGTGGTGGATATGCAGAGCTATTTTCTGGATGAAGACTCCCATGCGTTCGTGCCGAGCAGTCCGGCTATTCTCCCGAACGTCTCCAGGCTTGTGCAGCTGTTTCGCGGTGCAGGGCGTCCCGTCGTCTTCACCTATTTTGCTGTGAAAGAAGGTGAAGAGGATCCGATTGGGAGATGGTGGGGACGCACGGTGTATGAGGGGACTCCGGAGAGCGGCATCGTGCAGGAACTGCAGCCTCTGGCAGGCGAGCTTGTTCTCCGTAAGCCTTCCTACAGCTCTTTCCATGGGACTGTTCTGGAGGAATTTTTGAAGAGCAGAGATACCCGGAATCTTGTGGTCACGGGGGTGCTCACTAATCTCTGCTGCGAGACGGCTGCCCGCGAGGCGTTCTCCCGTGGATTTGCTGTCTTCGTTCCTCCGGATGCGACTGCTGCTTTCAATGAGGAAATGCATCTTGGGAGCCTCCTCAATCTTTCGTACGGGTTTGCAACGCCTCTCACCACCGATGAGTTACTGCACAGTGCATGATATATGACAGCATCATCATCGGCGCAGGACCTGCGGGAATCGTCGCTGCTTTGCAGATGAAGAGATCTGGTCTCAACATTGCTCTTTTGGAGAAGAGAGAAATCGGTGGCTTGCTGCGCAATGCGAACTGCGTGGAGAACTACCTGGGATTTCCGGATGGTATCTCCGGCAGAGAGCTCATCCGCTCCTTCCAAGACCACCTCTGCAGGCATAAGGTGCCCACGATACGGGAAGAGGTGGTGGAAATCGGGAAGGATGGTGCGGTGTTCTCCGTCCGCACATCCGGACATACGTACTTCAGTTCTACTGTTGTGATTGCAACGGGAACTGCACCGAAAAAAGCGGGGATTAAAGGAGAGGAAGAGTTCTGCGGATCGCGCTTGTTCTACGAGGTGGCAGATTTGCCTGCGGATGGACAGCAGCATGCTGTCTTGGTCATAGGGGGCGGGGATGCCGCATTCGATTACGCGCTCAATCTTTCGAAACGGGGGTATGTGCCAACCATCGTCATGCGGGATACTGTGTCCTGTCTGCCTCTGCTGAAGATGCGTGTAGAGAAAAAGGGGATCCGCATCGTTGAACACATGCCTGTTGCACGTATTTCTCTGGGGGTGGGTCAGCTTGAGGTGCACTGTCTTTCTGAGTGTTTTCAGGCGGACTATGTTTTGATTGCAGCCGGCCGGGAACCCCGTTACCCTCGCATCACTGCCAAAGACCGCAAAGGACTCTATTTCGTTGGGGATGTCCGGAGCGGTCCATACCGGCAAGTTCACATAGCCACGGGAGATGCTTTGCGCACAGCGATGAAAATATCCCATTTCCTCTCCTCTCACTCTCAGTATGAGACCAAGTTGCAATAGAAAGGCGATTATCCCAGAAAACAAGATACTTCCTCCTCTCGCCTGCCCGTCCGAAGCCCGCAGGCGAAGGAGGGTACCCCGTAGCCCCGTGTGCGCGGGGCGAAGGGGTATGAAAGTCATCCGGGAATTCGGTAGCGACGATCTCGCCAAAGTGTACGTAGCAGACATTGGGGGCCACACCATCGAATTTGTGGAATCCATACAGCCTCCGCATACGCGGGAGGAGAAATGGGTGCTCGTGCTCTCCTGTCTCATTGGTTGTCCTGTGCAGTGCCTGATGTGCGATGCAGGCCGCGAGTGTCACGGTGTTCTTACCAAGGAGCAGATATTCGCACAGATCGATCACATGGTGCTCCGGAGGTATCCAAACAGAATCATCCCTGCAAAAAAATTCAAAGTGCAGTTCACGCGTATGGGGGAACCGGTGTTCTGTCCTGCAGTGCTGGATGTACTCGAGGAACTCCCCACCCGGTACAGTGCTCCGGGACTCATTCCTTCCGTCTCCACTGTCGGGCCGAAGCATGACCATGGTTTTCTCGATCGTCTTACAGATATTAAAGAGCGATTGTACGGCAACGGCATGTTCCAGATGCAGTTCTCCGTGCACACGACGGACGAGGAGAAGCGTGATGAGCTCATCCCTATCCGCAAGATGGGCTTTGCAGACATCGCAGCGTTCGGAGAGCAGTTCTTTGCACCGGGAGACAGGAAGATCACCCTCAATTTCATTGTCATGGAGGAGTATCCCATCGACCCTGCGGTCCTCCGGAGCCATTTCGATCCCTCCAAGTTCATTATCAAGCTCACGCCGCTCAACCCCACGCAGACTGCAGAGGGAAACAACCTCCGCACACGGCTTGATCCCCACGATGGTCATTCTGTCTCTTCACTGGTGGATGCTCTCGCATCCTGCGGGTTTGAGAGCCTGGTGAGCATCGGGGCACTGGAGGAAAATCAAATTGGCAGCAACTGCGGGCAGTATGTGACGTTGGCTGCTTCTCTTTCCGGGAAGAGGGTACTGTCTTCATCGCTTCCGCTGGATTATTAGTATGGCGTATTGGGTATGCAGTATTTGGTATTTGGGTTTATCCCCTGAGTACTTGAATACTTGAGTACTGGGAATTGCCCAAATATTCAAGTATTCCAGTACTCAAGTATTCAGGAAAAAAATCCAAATGTCCCATACTCGGTACTCCGTACTTGTTCTATTATTCCAGCAGGTAGGTGTGGTGTTTGCTGTCAAAAATGAGTCTGGATTTTGTTCTGGACTCCAGCAGTTGGATGGTGCGTTTGGCAATTTCTTCCGGGCTGCACATGATTTTCTTCTTCTTCGCAAAGTCATCTTCTGAAACTCCCTCGCGGGCCAGGGGAGTGTCTACGGGTCCCGGACACAGGATTTTGACGGTGTAGTGCGGATATGTTTTGGCAATGAGATCTGCAAGGTCCATGGTTGCCCGCTTGCAGAGGCCGTAGAGTGCGGGGTCTTCCGGCAGGCTCAGTGCGTGCCGCGAGGACATCTGTACGATGGTGGCGTTCTGCCTGAGGAGTGGCTGGGCATATTTGAGCACGAGCCAGGAACCTTTGAGGTTCACATCGAAGAGGACATCGAAGTCCTCCTCGCTGCTCTCAAGCAGCTTGCCGCGCCGCATGACTCCGGCGTTGTTGATGAGAATGTCGATGGGTTCCCGTATGCGGGAGAGAGCGTCCTGTATTTGTTTGCCCTTGGTGATGTCGACGTCGTAGGAGGTCCAGTGTGGGATCTTCTCCACCATATGTCTTCTGTCCATTGCAGAGATGACCGCGCCTTTCGCAATGAGTGCATGGGCGATCGCGCAGCCGATCCCGCTGCTCGCGCCGGTGATGAGCACATGTTTTCCTTTGAGTTCCATAGTGTGCTTTCGAAAGTGTACCACTTCTTTTGCCTTCTGCAGATTGAACTTGCCCTTGCTTTGGGATAGCGTTTGTTTGTGACGCTTCCCAATAAGATTACATCCCTGCGGTTTCTGCTTGCTGCCGTTGTGGTAGCGCTTCTGCTTGTTGAGAGTGTCCCCAGCCGGTTCATCTGGGCGGTTGTTCTCTTTGTGCTGGCAGCTTCCACCGATTTTGTCGATGGCGTTGTCGCCCGCCGGACACAGAGCACTTCCGGTTTGGGGGCTTTCCTCGATCCGCTGGCAGATAAGCTGCTGATTCTCCCCACCTTTGTTACTCTCGTTGTGCTGGACATCTTCCCTCTGTGGTTGTTTGTGCTCATGCTGGTGCGGGATCTCCTCAACGATGCGTACCGGAATTATGCTGCAAGCCAGCGCATCATTCTCAAAGCGAATCTTGCGAGCAAAATAAAGACTTTCTTCCAAATGTTCTCTCTCTCACTTGCGTTGGCTGTGCTGGTATTTCGCCACGAGCAGGCAGGCCTTGTTTCCGGCGCTTTTCTGGATTTCCTGTTCCAGCTGGCTAACTTCCTCATGCTGATGGCCTTCATTATTGGTATCGTGGGCACAGTACAGTTCATGGTGAGGCACACGCAGATTGTTACGGGAAACGAATGAGAGAGTTCATCACACTGCTGTACGTATTCCTTCCGGCGTTCATTGCGAATTCCACTCCGGTGCTTGCGCAACATGCGCCGATACTCAAACAGTGGAGTACGCCGGTGTGTGCGAAGTGGTTCGGCTCCCATAAAACGTATCGTGGATTCCTCTTCGGAGTGCTCTTTGGCGTTCTCGTGAGTGTGCTCCAGTATTCCCTGCGCGATGTGAGGTTCCTCTCATCGATCACGATGCTGCACGATACTCTGCAGCAGAGCATTCTCGTGGGTTTCCTCATTGGGTGCGGGGCACTGGTCGGTGATGCCGTGGAGAGCCTCATCAAGCGGCGCATGCACATTGCGCCCGGCAAAGCGCTGCCGTACTGGGACGGAGCGGACTACATGATCGGATCCATTCTCTTCCTCATTCCTGTGTATACGGTTCCTGTCCCTGGGATGCTGTTTCTGCTTGTCGTTGGCCCCCTTCTCAGCCTGTGTGCAAACAGCATCTCGTACCTTCTGGGAATTAAAGAGGTGTGGTATTGATTAGATGATTAGCTTCATTAGCTTGTGAGCTTCATTAGGAAGGTATCAAGGTATCAGATCAAAGTCTCCAATCCCTAATGAAGCTATAAACCTAAGGAAGCCCTGAAAAACTCCCAAATTGTCACATGTCGTGGTTCGGCAGTGCTCACCATGACATGCTTTTGGGTTTTTCAGAGCTTCCCTAACAAGCTAATAAGCTAAAGGCTATAAAGAAGCAGGTGTACACTCGGATCGTGTTTCTGGATTTCCTGCTTCTCTTCGTCATCCTCCTCACAGCTATTGTTGCGGTGACGGCGGTGGCGCACATCTGGGCTGATGTCCCTTTCATCCCAACGCCAAAATGTGTGCGAGAAGAGATGCTGCGGTTGGCTGCACTGCATGGAGGAGAGAAAATCTACGACCTTGGTGCCGGGGATGCACGTCTGCTCATTGCGGCAAAGCGCGCGCATCCTTCCATTACCGCCGTCGGGGTGGAAATAGTGCCCACCATCTGGGCATTGGGGAAGTTCCGCATCTGGCTTTCCCATCAGAAGGTGGAACTTTTTCTCCGGAATGCCCTCTCGCAGAACGTTTCTGATGCGGATTGCATTTTCCTCTACCTCATTCCGGGTCTCATGAAGAAACTGGAGAAGAAATTCGATGCCGAACTCACTCACGGAACCAGGGTGATCTCCTATGCGTTTTCATTCCCCTCAAAGAAGCCACTGATGGAGCAGTCAGTGAGGGGACTTGCCGGGGGAAAAACGAAGCTGCGTTTGTATGAGTGGTGACTATTTCGTTGGCTTGTTTGCTCGTTTACTCGTTAGCTCGTTAGATGCTCTTGAGGTATTTGATGAGTTTTGCCAGCTGTGAGCAGATATTTTTCGTTTGCAGGTATTTGAATGAGGCTAGCACGGATTAGCGCGGCAAAGGAGTCCTGTGGAAATGATTGGAACGAATGCTATTCGCGCCAGCGATGGGCTTTTCTAAGCCATAAACTCCAATGAAATTCTTGCGGAATTTCAGATTCTTTTCTAGAATTTTCCACTTTGGATGCAACTCCTTCAGCACAGGACAAGAATACGGTCGCGGTCTACGGCTCAGAGGGTGACTGGGGCAGTACGATTGTCGAGCATTACGAGCGCAAAGGGCGAGGTGTTCTGCGTGTCGATCCCAAACTTGAAGAGAAGAATATGGATCAGGTGGAAGCTGCCCGACAGGCATCCGTACTGGTGTTTGCCGTGTTTCCCGAACAATTTAACGGGATCATTGCGGCAATTCGCACTGTTCTCACAGGGAACCACCGTGTCATCGAAACTACATCTGTAAAGCAAGATGTTATCCCAACACTCAGGGATCTGGATAGTGCGGGAATCAGTTGCGCAGCGACGCATCCAATGATTGCAAGCAAGATGACTACCGTCCGCGGACAGACAGTGCTGGTCATCTCCTGTGGAGAGAACAGCGAGGCAGCCATCGTAGAGGCACGGAATCTCTATGGAGATCTTGAAATGATCATCAATGAGAATGTTCCTCTTGGGGAGCACGACATTACCAATGTTCCGCAACAGGGCATGGTGCATCTCGCGAATCTCGCACACCTCTCCATGCTCGCAGAGTTATCGAGAAATGGTTTGGATATCAGTCTTATGAGGGAGATAGCAACCGGAAACTACCGTCTCGCAGAGATGAGCCCCTGGAGAAGTTCCGGGAGACCAGACATTTCTGCGGCTCTTATCCAATCTGTTCTGCAAACAGAAGGGACCATTGGTGCGTTGAAGGCATACAGACGAGCGCTGGATGGCATCATTGAAGCAGTTGAGCAAGGCAGACTCGATGTATACGTTGCTGCTATTATGCAGGAAATCGACCCTGACGGTGCAATTCGTTCGGAGATGCTGGAGAAGACAAATATCATCCTTGTCCGTTTCGGAAATCTGAGGAAGCTCTCATTTCGACTACGTGCTGAGGAGGACCGCCCCGGATTACTCTTCGAGATTCTGAAGATTCTCTTTCAGCAACACGGACTCAATTTTAACGCGCTGGATTCACTTCCGGATCCAAGGACAGGAGGCATGAAGTTTGATTTCGGTGTGAAGAATATTGATAAATTGTCTATACCTCAAATCACTTCCTCATTAAAAACATTGGGGGTTGAAGTTGAAGAGGTGACGAAGGGGTAGGTGAGGTGCGACATGTAGATACCGCGTCAGTTCGCTGTGCGGTGGTTCATTTCAATAAAGCCTTTTTGGGCTTAATGGGAAATTTTGGGGGCTACTTTCCACATAAAAGCTCCTGAATCAGCTTCTGCTTTCGGTCGATTCTGAGTCCCGGGTGGACAGCGATCTTCGCTTTGATATTGGTAAAAGTTCCTTCGAGCGAATTCGTCGTGTTTGGGATGTAGAGATGTGGATGATGCTCGAAGGTGAAGAGCCATGGAAGATTCGTTTCGAGACTGCGGTAGGCACTGCGAA
>Ga0210057_1008932_pt1 | contig 11737 bp, 19 predicted proteins | sample CryGeyCG2114_010_2_FD_183968 | JGI IMG/M metagenome (GOLD analysis project Ga0210057, IMG submission 183968) | Groundwater microbial communities from aquifer - Crystal Geyser CG10_big_fil_rev_8/21/14_0.10 (SPAdes) (version 2) | ecosystem: Environmental > Aquatic > Deep subsurface > Groundwater ...
TTGAAGGGTTTATTAATTTTTGTAAAAGAATAAGATTTTATTTGATGTTAAATTTTTTCAATTGTTATCTTTGTTTTACATGGAAGTTTTGCTTTAACTTGCTGGAGAGTTTTTTTAATTAACCTTATTTGTTTGTCTCCTGAAGTTGAGATTACAAATATTTCATGTCCTTTTCCTAATAAAGCCGCTCTTCCGATAGTTTTTCCGAATGATTTTTGCATTCCTGTTTGCATTCTGTCCGAGCCCGCTCCTGTAAGCATTTTGTTTTCTCTTAAAATATGGTGAGGGTGAGTTTTAATTTCAAAAAAATATTGTCCTAAAATTTCTTTTTCAAGTTTTCTTGAAACTGCTTGCCTTGAAGCTTCAATTGCATTGTCTCTCATTTGTATTTTCTCATCAGTCATTAATCTCAGTACTGTTTTGAATTTTCCTTCATTGAATGCTTTCTGATTTCCCATTGCAAATTTTACAATCTTTTTTTGAGTAGATGTTTTTATGAAATTCTGGGCCCTTTTCTTTGACACTCTTGTATAAGGTCTTGCATATTTTTTTGAGTAAGCTCCTGCTTTTCTTAAACTTGCCATTATATTATTACCTCTTCTTTTCTCATTTTATCTAAAAATTCGTTAAAATTATTTTGCCAGTTTTCCTTATTTTGGTATGTTTCTTTTCCTCTAGCTATTTCTGTATCATACCAATTATTTTTTCTTTCTTCATAAGTTTTGTACATCATTAATTGTTCTCTTGGTGTAGGATTTTTCATTTTTTGAATTCTGACTTCATAATTTATTTTATTTCAACCTCTGTTGTAACTGCTTGTCCTGGCAGTCCTTTTTCGAAAATTGCTCTTACAAGTCCTTTATTTCCGTGAGGTGCAGCTATTTTTCCTTTAATTTGTTTTTTTTCTTTTCCAGTAGATGTCCAGATAACTTCTTTATCTATGAACTTTGCAGCTTCTTCTCTGTTCTTTGCACCTACATCTATTAAAAAGTGTCTTGGATGATAAGTTTTTCTTCCACGCCTAAATTGAACAACAAGTCCTTTTGCCATGTTATGATAATGATAATTTGCGTTTAAAAAGCTTTTTAATTAGATTATTATCTCAAATTTGCCGATTTCTTTTTCCATTATTGAAAATATTTTGGGATTTATCTTAGTTTCCATTTTGTCTTTTTGACTTGTCATTGCCTCGTTGAATTCTTTTATTGTTGAATCTTCGATTTTTCCAGTTATTTTTTTGATTTCAGCTCCTTGAATTAGGAAAGCTCCTTTTTCTGTTACAATTAACTCTGCGATTTTTCCATTAAAAGAAATTCTCATTCTTGATTTTTCAATTGCAACTAAGTCACATCTTTGTCCGTAGTCAATTAAATGATTTATTAAAATTGCTCCGTCTTTTCTTGCTGTTTCTATTTCACCTTTCTTTAATTTTCCTTTTTTGTGTTCTCTTGTAACTTTATCAATGTCTTTAAGGACAGTTAACATTCTTGAAGACATCTTGCCTTTTTTTACAAGTTCTTTTTCAAAAATTTCTATTAGTTGGCTTTTTGGTTTTTTACCGAATAAATTTTCTAAAAGTTTGAAAACTTCCTTGTCAAGTTCTTCCACTTTTCTTTTATCTGCTGATTTTTCTATTTCTTCTCTTAATTGCTTTAATCTCTTTATGTAATCTTCACTTTCTTTTTTTAGTTTGTCTATTTCAGCCCCTGAAATTTCTTTTAATTTTTCATGTTCGTAATCTTTGAATAATCTGACTGCTTTTTCAAGAGTTTTAACATATTTTCCCTCGATTAATTTTTCTTTTGTTTGAAAAATTTCTTTGAAAATTTCAGGTGTTGCTTTGTGCGTTGGAGGGGGAAGTCCATATAACATTAGTAAAGCTTGAGCAGGAGTTAAGACACCCCAATAAATATCAATCATTGAATCTATCATTCTTCTGTTAACTGTTTTGTCTGTCTTGTCACCCATTGACATAAACATATCAATAGCTTCGGGAGATGGTTTTATTTTTCCCATTTTTAATAAAAGTTTCCAAGGTACGAAAGTTCCTTTATCGTATAATGGGATTCCATCTCTTATGAATGTGAACATTACAGGATGTGCGTCTTTTACAGCTTCCCAGAAATCTGTTAATAAATAGATTTGAGGTTCTAATTTGTTTTTTGTTCCAGCAATTGCACTAGCTTCTGCAACATACTGGTAAATCATTCCTCTTAATCTTTCTTTTAATTCTAAGCGAGGCATTCTTTTTACATCTGTGTCATCTATGATTACAAAAACATCAACGTCGGAAGTTTTTGTTGCTGTGCCTCTAACTAAAGAACCAGCAATAACATAACTGCTTACATATTTTTCAAATTTCCTCAATACGAGTGTTTTATGAATTTCAGCAACTCTTAGTGCGCCTAAAAGTCCTGTGTCGTAAAGTGGAAAAGACATTGCTATCGGAGTTGATAAATAATGTCTTCCATCCATTAGAAAATTCCAAATATCGATAGGAGTTATTATATGGAACCATAATTTTGGTTTTATGTCTTTTGTATATTCTAAAATTTCTTTTTTTATTTTTGGTATTTCTTTAAATTTTTCTTCAGGAATAATCATTACTAAATGAATTCTTTTTTCTTTCCTTTCGTTTTCTGGAATGTCTTCCTCTTCTTCAATTTTTTGAATTGATTCAGGAGGCAATAAACTTAAAGAAACTGCAAACTTGTATTTTTTTATTATGTAATTTTTTACTTTTTCTAATTCTTTTTTTTGAGATTCCATTTTCTTTTTTTCCTGCTCGGAAATTTCTGGTAACTCTCTTTTAGAAACATAAGAATTGTTTATTTGTTCGTTGAGGTTTTTTGGTTTTTCTTCTGCCATTTTACTACTTTAATTTAGGGAAATTGTTTGATATATAAATGTTATGTATGTTTAGTTTATAAAATTAAGGGCATTGTTATTCTGAATAGGATAAATGTATTTAAATCTGAATTTGAGAGTTTTATTATGATTAATTTAGCACAGATTTTTGGTTGGATTGCTACATTTTTGTTCTCCATAATGATAGTTCCTCAAATGATTAAAACTATAAAAGAAAAAAATGTTAATGGAGTGAGTTTATTTTTATTTGTGGTTTATTTGATTGCAAATATTTTTGCATTAATGTATTCTTTACTTATACTTCAGCCACCTTTAATTTTTAAATATGTTGTAGCAATTGGAACTACAATAGTTTATCTTAGTCTTTTCTTTTATTATTATAGGAGAAAGAATGATTATGATTTTTAATTTTTTCAAGAGATGAAGTGATTTTTTAAAACGCAGATAATAAATATTCTTCTAGTTCCTTTGGATTATTGACGACAGGAAATCTTTTATCGTCTTTAGTTATTTCCCATCCGTAGGAAACTCCTATGAATCTGCAGCCAGAAATTTTTGCAGCCAAATAATCTTTTTCTGTGTCGCCAACGCAGACGAAACCTCTTGTTGGAATTTGGTCACATTCTGCATAATTTAAAAAATTTAGAGCTTGCCCTTTGTCGTTTTGATGGTGTTTTGTAAGTTCTTCTTTGTCTATGTGCCTGTCAAAAATATTCCAGAGTTCGTTTCCTAAATCGCGTTTAACATTTTGTGAAGTATTTGAAGTTAGTAAAACCATTAATCTTCCTTCTTTTTGTATTCTTTCTAACATTTCTTTTGTTCCTGGAAATGGGTTTGATTTATATTTTTCATTAAAGCTAAATCTCTCTCCATAAATTTCGTCAAGTTTTTCTAAATTTATTTCGGGGAAACCATAATTTCTTAAAAGTTGGTTCATTGGTGTTCCAAGGATATTTCTTACAGCTTCAGGATTATTAATATCGATTATTGGCAAGCCAAAATTTTTTTCTATGTTTAAATCATTACAAAAACAGATATGTGCAGGACCTGTGTCTGTTAAAGTTCCGTCGACGTCAAAAACATAAACTCCTTTGTGATAATTTCCCATTAAGAAATTGATTGAATGATGTTTAAAAGAATTATTGTTCTTTTTTATCTTTTAGAATAGTATATTTTCTATAAAAATTAATCAGAAAGTTGCGCAAGATAATTAATTAATTTAAAGCCCCCATAACCAATTCCTGCCCATAACCCGATAATTCCGGCACAGCTTAATATACTTTTTCCAGCTTCTAAAGTATCTGCTATTGTTGGATGATTATAATCAAAAAAATCCTTCCGGGAAATAATTTTAGATTTTTTAATAGATTCTTTTGATTCTACATTTTCATAAAATATTTTGATTAATTCCTTTTTTGCTTTTTTCCTTGCATTATCATGATATTTATGTCTTGATTTTTTCACATCCGAATATTCATATATTGGTATTTTATCATATCCTTCAACCCTATATCCCTTTCCTGAACAAAATTTATATTCGTAATCTATAACTTCTCCAGGAATTTTTTCAATATAATCTTCTTCTGCATCAATAATATCAGTTAATTCATTTATTTTATTTTTTAGTTTTTCATCCATTTTATATAGATAACTTTAATATTTTTAATAATTTAGGTAATCTGTAGAATAGTTTTGATTGTGTTTTTTAGAATAGTTTTTATAATGTTTTTCATTAAATATATCAATTAAAATAAAAGATGATAAAATGGTTAATAAAATAAAAAAGAGTAATAAAAAAATTTCTTCAGGCGTAGTGCATGATATTCCGGACGATTTGCGAAATGTTCTTGTTTCTTTTCCTAAAGCGTTAGCAGAGTGGGAAGATATTTCTTCTCTTGCGCGTAATGAATGGATTTGTTGGGTTAGTTCTGCTAAGAAATTAGAGACGAGGAATCATAGGATTGAGAGGACAATTACAGAACTTATGGAAGGAAAGCGAAGACCTTGTTGCTGGCCTGGATGTAGTCATCGTAAGAAAAATTGAAATTGAGAGATTAGATTTTAATTGAGGGTTTTGGATACGATAAAAGTTTTATTTAAAAAATTATAGATATTGTATATCTTTTTAAGAATCGAACCCGTTTCCCCCACATCTTGTCTGAAACTATAAAACTATATACTTGCTAGTCTTATAAATATGATGAATGATGAGCTAATAATTAAAACATTTGAATCGGTAGGTATACCTAAGATGCAAACTCTTGTTTACCTAGATTTGCTAAAAAATAAAGAATCTTCTGCAACGCAGGTTTCAAAAAGAACTAGAATGCATAGGGCTAATGTATATGATACTTTAAATAAACTTAAAGAGAGGAACCTCGTCTTTCTTTCAACTAAAGAAGGGAAGCAAGTATTTGCTGCATTGCCTACAGACTTAATTATTAATGAAGAAAAGGAAAAATTAGAAAATCTCAAATCGGCGATGAACTTCATAAAAACAACATATGTGGCTGGAAAAACTCCTAAAATATATACTCTTGAGGGATTAAATCCTGTAAAAAGCATTTTGTTTGGTCTTTTAGAGAAAAAATCAGATATTTGGGTATATGGGCTTGCAGAAAATGAAAATATTATTAATGTTCTTAATGATAGGTTAATGCATTCTTTTCATATTGAAAGAATTAAAAAAAATATTGAGCTTAAACTTCTTTTTTACAAACTTCCTGATGAAGAAATTAAAACTCTTAGCAATTTAAAATTTACAGAAGCAAGGCTTTTGCCTAAAACTCAGCAATCGAAGACATCTCAGATAACTCAAATAGTTTGCGATGATTTTGTCTACATTACTATTTGGATTCAACCAATTTATACAATTGTCATAGAAAATGACATTGTTGCGAAGGAATACCTTGATTTGTACAAAATTTTGTGGGATCATGCTAAAGAAGTCGTTTAATTTTTTGATAACAAAGTCTCTTCTTATACAACTATTATGAATGACTACTGCGCCAACATATATAGTTGGCTTGCCATCATATATTACAAAGGAGGAGTGAATAAGATGGCAAATAGGGTAACAATGGATAATAGAGATATGGCTGATAAGACTTTGAAGGAAAATAGAGAAAGAAATGACTTGCTAACGAGTGAAAGAAGATTTGAATCAGACGTCGCATTGAGGAAGAATAGGGAAAGAAATGATGAGATTACAGCTCATAGAAAAGCTTTAAGGAATAAAAATCGTGATCAAGTTATAGCTGTATCTTTAGTAATTGCTATGGGGCTTGCGATTTGGGCATACTTCATTTTTGTCTAAAATGGTAAATAGAAAAAATGAGCATGTATTTCCGAGAGATAGTGGCTGGGTAGTGAGACGTGAAGGAACTAAGAAAATCTCTAGGCTATTTGGAAGCAGAGAAGATGCAATGGAATATGCAAGTATAATTGCGTTAAATGATGGAGGCTCTGTGGTCACCCACAAGTATAATGGGCAGTTTAAGAATTTTAAACATGGAAATGAAACTAAAATTAGATCACACAAAAGAGCTTCTATTATAACGGGAACTGTTGAAATAAGACATCCTGTAATTAATAACGTGGAGCCCATTATGGAAACAATTACTTTGATTTAATGAAAGTAGATTTCCTAGAGTATAATTATGAAAAAATTTTACTCTAGGTTTAATTTTTTTAAAGTCAAGTAAAATAAATCAGATTTAAAATGACAAAATTAAAAAATAATGTAGAAAAATTGAATGCTTTAATTAAAGAAGGAAAAATTATGGAAGCTTTTGAAAAGTATTATGGCGAAAGGGTAGTTATACAAGTAAATGGAAATGCCCCAATAATTGGAAAGAATCAGAATAGGAAAAGAGAGATGATTTTTTTGCAAGAAATTGAGAAATTAAATAGTGCGAATATAAATTCAGTTACATTTGGCGGAACTGATGATAATGTTTCAATGACTGAATGGGCAATAAATATTGAAAATAAAGAAGGCGATAAAAAAATAATTTATCGTGTAAATGTTCAGCATTGGAAAGATGATAAAATAATAAATGAAAAGTTATATTTTTGTGGAGATCAGAGATTTTAGAGTATGAAGTCATACAGCTTATCCATATATAAGTTAATGCCATATTAACATATGGTAAAAGTTGGAAAGGCAGCAGTCAAAATTAAAAATGCCGTAGGGAAAGAAGTTACAAAAGAAGTTAAAAATCATCCTCGACGAATTACTCTGGCTATTATTTTACTTTTTACCTTGCTTGTAGCATTTGTTGGAGCTTTGATTCAGCAAAATTGGATTTCAATGCTGTTTATTGTTATCATCTCAATTTTAATTTGTGTGCCGATGGTTATTAGGAGATTATCTAATATTGAAATTCCATTTCAGTTAGAAGTTTTTTCTGTTCTTTTTATTTATGCTACCCTTTTTCTAGGAGAGTTAAATAATTATTATGCTGAATTTTGGTGGTGGGATGTATTGCTTCATATAAGTTCTGGTTTGGCATTTGGAATAGTTGGATTTATTATTTTATATGTTTTGCAGAGGGTGGAAAAAATTAAAGCAAGTCCAAAAATAGTTGCAATCTTTTCATTTTGTTTTGCACTTGCTATTGGGGCTTTGTGGGAAATAATTGAATTTACAATTGATCGCAGTTTTGGATTAAGTTTGCAAAGTGGCAAGTTTTTTTGGGCGAGCAGTCAAGGCAACTTAGCAGACACGATGAAAGATTTGATTGATGATTCAATTGGAGGGTTATTTTCTGCAGTGATGGGTTATATGTATTTAAAGAAAAATTCAGGAATAGTAGTCAAACAAATGGCTAAAGAGTTTAAGAAAGATAATCCAAGATTTTTCAAAAAAAAATGAATGCTGAAAAATTAAATTTTTGTTTGAAAAAAATGTGCTTAAATTTAGAAGTATGAAGCCATACAGCTTAGTTATATATAATAGTTTTATTTAATATACTCGAGGATAAAATGAATAGAAAAGGTCAATCAAATTGGTTAATTTGGGCATTAATATTTTTAGTAGTAGCTGTTGTTGCAGGAATCTTTGGATTTGGCATTATTTCAGGAATTTCATTTACAATCGCAAAATGGTTAGCAATAATTTTCATAGTATTATTTATAGTCGCAGTAATTGCTCATACAATTAAACACGCTTAAACATTTGATAAAATTATTTAAAATGACAAAAAACAATAATAACATTTTAATATTAGTATTGGGGGCTGTTCTAGTTTTGGTGTTCTTTGGGGGATATGGGATGATGGGATTATCTGATGGGATGATGCATGGATACTACGGATTTGGATGGTTATTTGGAATTATAGCATTAATTGCCGCAATATGGGTGATTTATGATGTGCTTGTCAATAATAAAAGATTATCTGATGGAATGAAAATATTGTGGATAATACTTGCTGTATTTTTTAGTATAATCACTGCAATAATTTATTATTTAGTAGGAAGAAATAATCAGAGCGATTTATTTAATAAAAATAGGAGATAAAATAAAATGGAACAAACAAAAGAAGAAAAATTAGATGAAATAAAAAACTGTATAAATCAGAAAGATAGTTTGTATTGTATAGATAGAAAAAATGCTGAACTTTTTGAGGATGAAAGTAGGAAAGAAGGAAAGGGTACAATACCGATAATGACTTATGGAGATTATATAATTTATTTGAAAGCAGATGCTTCTGTTCTTCCAAAAATTCCTTTGTCTAAATTTAATTATACTTCTGGAACATTTGAAAAAAAATGGGGACCAGAGCATAAGACAATTGTTCTCACGCCAAATCACTCAAGCATTAGAAAAGTTGAGATAGAAATTCAGGGAATTGATATATATAATATGAAATTATTGCCAGATAAGAAAGGCGATGTTATTGAAGATACTGCTAAAATAAAGATAACTAGGCATTATAGGTTTGCAGAGGGAGATTCTGAAAATAAGAGAGATTCTAGTTCAGCTTCTCCTGGTGAAATAGAAGCTAGATAAATGGAGTTATACTTCTTTAAACGATGATAGCCTATAATCAATATCAAAAAATTGTCCCATTTATAATATTTATATTAGCATTATTTCTCTTCTTTAAACTCATCCAACCGATGATAACTATTCTTTTAGGTAGTTTACTTCTCGCATATATTGCTTTTCCCCTCTATAAGAAGATAATTAAAAAGATATCAAATAATTCTATTTCAATTATTTTCTCTTTACTAATTATTGTTATTATTATATTAATCTCGTTTGCTTTTTTAACTTTCGGAATTGCACAGCAAGGATTTTATTTCTATAATTCTTTATCAAATAATATTGAGAAAGGAGCATTATTTGGTTATAGCTGCACTGGTGCAGATTCAAAATTATGTTTACTTCTTAATCAGGCAGAAAAATTCAGCTTAGAACAATTATCCAAGGTTGGTTTTGATAAACAAATACAGAGGCTTCTGCCTATTTTGGAAGAGAAAATAATACATTTTATTTTGAGTATACCTCTTATGATAGCAGGAATTTTTATTACATTAGTTATAACTTTTTTTATTTTAAAAGATTGGGAAAGCATCTTAAAAAAAATAGTTGACTTGCTTCCAATGAGAAAAAAGACAATAAAACGCCTTATTAAAGAATTCAGAGATATAGCTCATACAGTAATTTTTGCACAGTTATTTGTTGCATTAATACAAGGAATTGTTGCAATTATAGGATTTTATATTTTCGGCGTTCCGTTTCCACTAATCTTAGGGATTTTATTGGCATTTTGTGCTTTGATTCCATTTATTGGAACAGGCTTAATTTGGGTACCTGTTTCATTATATCTTATTTTAAGTGGTTATTTTTCTCATGATTATTGGGTTTTAAGTAAAGGAATAGGTTTATTTTTATATGGCATTGTAATAATAAGTACAATCGACGACATTTTACTTGCTAAAATAGTACAAGTAAAGGCTAAAGTGAGTCCAATCACTACAATTGTAGGGGTTATTGGAGGCGCCAGCTTGTTTGGAGTCATTGGAATATTTATAGGTCCGATATTGTTACCATTGCTCATAACTTATTTTGAAACTTTTAAAAAAAGATTTAGATAATTACGGTATTTTACAATTTAAAAAACTCATAAGAGATACAATAGGATTTTTATAGCAAATAAGTATTAGCATATACAACAAAGTATCATTAAATACTGCATTGTTATATATACATTTTTTTCTTAAAATAAATATAAAATGGTGATTAAAAATGTTCGGCTCTAATTCATGCGTTATGTGTAACGATTATATTTCAGATCCAGTATGTAGAAGGTGTTATATTAAACAAATAGAAGTTTTATTGAACGACTTAAAAATTCATTCCATGGCTGAAGAAATTATTTTAAATAAGATAAAAAATATATTTCCCATTGAAACTTTAAATGATACGGAGTGCATATTATGCAAACATGAAAATGTGGATATATGCCGTTATTGTTTTTCTATTATTTTAACAAAGGTATTAAGAGAATTAAATTTTGCTGAAGATTTAATTGAGGGTTTTGGATACGATAAAATACATGGAGAGGTTTCTTTAGAAAGTGAAATAAGTGTAAAGTAGACTGTCTAATGTATAATTGAATTTTAGAATTGAATGTGTAAACAAAATTGTTTTTAATTTTATTGCTAACAATATTTTGTGCGCGTTATATGTTTATTTAAACAGTTCTTCCCCAACTCCATTTTGGTTTTTCTCCCTTCTTGTAACAAATCCAAAATAGTAATATTACTGAAATTATAATAACTCCGAAAAATAAACTTAAATCCCGGGTTGTAGGTTCTATGTTTGGAGATGTTTTAGATGCAAGATATATTCCATCTAATAAGATGATTGCAATAAATCCTAATACAAATAACCAGCCCTCCCAACTCACAGGAATCCAGCCCCAACCATATAATTTTCTTTTAAACCAATATCCTTTAGGATTATCTTTTATGTATCCAATGTAATTTTTCCAAGAGTATTTTTTCATTTTTTCTTAATTGGTATGAAATAGATAAACCAAATAATCCATAGAACCCAAGATAGTCCCATCCATCCTGCTATCGCATATTGGGGTATAGCAAGAAAACTAAGAAATCCTAAAAATCCTAAGTACCAATTATCTCTTAACCTTTTTTTCATTATTATTTTAAGACTTTAGAATTTATAAATATAGTTATGGCTTCATCAATAATTAAACTTGGAGATTTTTTGGAAGTAAATATTATTTATGTTCATAAAAATAAAAGAAAAAGGAAGGAATAAAAAATGTAAAAAATAATTTCCTTTTTTAGATAGCTTCTCCCCAGAAGTATAACGCTCCTGAATCGAAGTTTCCGTTACAAGGCTCTGGTAGTTCTAGTTTGAAAGTAATTGCCATTTCATTTCCAGGGCTTAAAATATTTCCTGGAGAATAATCTGTTCTATCATTTCCAGCTGTAGGAATTATTTCTGCATTACCATAGAATGGGTTTGGATCATTAAATCCAATTCCGTAAGGAACATTCATATATCCTTCAGGGTCTGCTGTGAAACCTCCCAAACTTCCTCCTGCTCTTGTTTCTGCAATAGTATCATACGCACCATTAGTTGCAAAATATCTGAAATTATGCAAACTTAATTGGTTTGTAGTTGGACATGCAGCACCAGAGTTTGAAGAATCATAGAAGTCAGTACCTGTTATGAACATGTCAAGCATAACACCGCTTCCTACATCAGCATCATTGCCAACAAGAAGAGTGCTTGAATAAGAACTTGTTCCTGGTCTGACATTGTCAAATTCTAAATCTCCGTCAATGCTTAAAGCAATAACTGGATTCAAAAACCAGTATTCATTCTCAT
>Ga0210057_1008937_pt1 | contig 11734 bp, 17 predicted proteins | sample CryGeyCG2114_010_2_FD_183968 | JGI IMG/M metagenome (GOLD analysis project Ga0210057, IMG submission 183968) | Groundwater microbial communities from aquifer - Crystal Geyser CG10_big_fil_rev_8/21/14_0.10 (SPAdes) (version 2) | ecosystem: Environmental > Aquatic > Deep subsurface > Groundwater ...
TAATCATATATGCGTATCTTAACGCATCATTGTGCACTGTGATAAATCCTCTGATCCCCTTATATTTGCTTTGAATTCTCATGCCCCCATTTATTTAATGAGTGCAATATGTATGTGAACTTAGTCACTTTAATCCTCTTTTTTATTATTTCTTATTCGGTGTCTTTGATAGGGTAGCGAGTGCCTCGTCTGATGAAGTTTGTTTCTACTTCTTTTAGTTCAAAAACTTTTTTAAAATAATCAAGCACAAAGGCGGTGTCCATTCCATTTTTGCAAGTATAGACATCAATGCTGACAAAACCGCGATTGGGGAAAGTGTGAATACTAATATGGCTTTCTACAATCACAACTACGCCTGACCAACCCCCGGGGTCTTTAATGTGATTGGGTTTAGCGAAATAAACGACTGGTTCGCTAAGACAACTCATTCCCAATTGAGCTGGCAAATCAGAAAGACAACGAGTAACCACCATTCGGTCGTTTAATTTGTTAAAATTCCCCCCATATCCGTCCAAAGTAAAATGCTCGCCAAAATGCGAAGTGTGAGTTTGTTCCATTACCTTATCTTTAGATTAATATCTTCTAATAAATACCTCTAAGAGCCAAATATGCGAAGGGTTTATTTTTAGGTCTCCGTTTTGACTGTTGCTATTTTACTCTATGTGGAGGAATTGTAAATGTTTATAATAATTTTAATTTTTTTTAAAAAATTAGTGCGTCAAGAATAGCAGATTTTCTTTTAAAAAATGTGGGGGAAATAAGTTTTTTTATTTTTTCTTCCTTTTGCTGATAAAGAAAATGTAGACGATGTCTAAAATAGCTAAAGTGTTGACTACCAGCAAAACGATAAACCATTTTTTATGAGAGTGGCGGGAAGCGGTCCAGAGAGCATAACCCTTCCAAGGAAGCACCCACAGCATAATTAGGATTAATAACCAAACAGGGATCCCTGCGGTGGCTGGTAAATTTGATGTTAAAAGTTCCATATATTTTTATTTACCCTGTTAAATAAGATTTAACATTATATCTAAATATTTAAGGAGGGTTTTATCTTAATTAATTTATAATGACTTTTAATACTTTTTAGTATCTCTGTTAAATCTTAATTTAATTTTGAGAAAATTAAATTATTTAACAGGGTGAATTAATAATTCATTTAATCTAATTTTAGACAATTTTTATCTTTAAGACAATAGTGGTATTATAATAAGATTATGATTTCTTGTTTGAAAAGAGAGTTAATGCTTTTAGGGCTGGGGGCACTTTTATTAATGCCGATTATTTCTTTAGCGGACACGGGAATTAATTTAGATTCGGCTCAAACAGATAAGATAGATATTTATCTCTTTGAAAGAGAGGGGTGTTCTTTTTGTGCTAAAGAGGTGGAATTTTTTGAGAAATTGGTTCAAGAGAGGGATGATTTCAACTTAATTGTTGTTGACATTGCTCAAGAAGGCAACCGACAGCAATTTGATTTAATTATAGAAAAATATAATTTATCTATGGTTACTCCGACCACAATTGTGGGAGAGTTTATTTTTCAAGGTTTTGATTCCCCAGAAACTACTGGGCAGAAAATTATTGATTTTATAGAGCAATCAAAAACTGGTGAAATTCCACAGCCAGAGCAAGATTTCAATTTTAGAATTCCTTTTTGGGGAGTGACTGATTTAAAAGATTTTTCTTTATTTTCTCTCTCAGCCATTTTAGGTTTGATGGATGGGTTTAATCCTTGTGCTATGTGGGTCTTGATGACTTTCCTTCTGATTTTGTGGCAAATAAAAGACAAGAAGAAAATGTTTCAAGTCGTAAGTGTTTTTTTGGTGGCTGAAACATTAATGTATTGGTTGATTTTAAATGTCTGGTATCAGACTTGGGATTTTATTAAATTGGACAATATCGTTACCCCGTTAGTTGGTTTGCTGGCTTTGGGAGGTGGAATTTATTTTTTGTTTAGATATTATCGAGATCGGGGAAAGTTAGTTTGCGAGACCGATATTGAAAAACAGAGTAAGACAGAAAATAGAATTCAAAAATTAATATCTTCTCCACTGACAATTTTGACGGTCTTGGGTTTGGTGGGGATAGCTTTTTCTGTGAATGTGGTAGAGTTCGCTTGTTCTATCGGAATTCCTCAGGCTTTTACAAAAATTTTAGAAATCAACAGTGTGGGTATTTTTGCCAGACAATTTTATATCGCACTGTATACGGTATTTTACATGGTAGATGATTTCATTGTGTTTGGTTTGGCTTTGTATGGGTTTAATAAGTTTTATACGGTCGGACAGAAATATTCTAATTTGTCGTCTTTAATCGGGGGAATCTTAATGATAATTCTGGGAATGATGCTTCTTTTTTCTCCCAATCTCTTAGTTTTTTAGAGTTTTCTAAGTATTGACATTTTTTCTCTATAATGTTATCATTAAAGAAGGTGGTTCTTATTTAATTTAAATATCTTATAGGAAGGAGGTGTCAAATGAATTTTATTTGGCTGGAGGACGGTGTTCCTGACCCAGATTTTCTGGGGAAAAATGGGAAAAGGATTCTCATTGTGGAAGACATCCCACGGTGGGAAAGGCTCCTTAAGGAGAGATTGGGCGACAGGGTGGAAATTACCGTCGTTCACTCTATAAGAGAGCTGAAAGAAATCTTATCTTCAGGCTGTCGGTTTTTTGCCACGGCCTTGGACGGCTGGTTGGGGGAGGACTCCACTCTCCCGTTCGTCCAGCCCCTCCTTAAAAAGTCAAAATTGGTCATTTCCACATCGCAAGATATGGAGATGCGGAAGAAGATGCTCTGGGAAGGATGCCAAGCCGGAGGCAACAAATGGGACTTCGTTGACCTCTTGACTGATCTCCTTCTCGAAAGGGGGTGATGTGAAGTTTTCTCCCGCTCTAATGTGCTATAATGGTACAACAGAGCGGGAGTTTTTTAATTTACTTAATCTTAAATGATGAAAAAAAGAGTCTTTGTTATTAAAAAAAGACTATGGAGAGATGAGGATCTGGTTGGTTTTGAAACGGGTGATGTTTTAGTGGTTAAAAATACGACTCCAGATGTGCAAATTATTTTATCTAGAACCGCTGGAATTATTACAGAAATAAATAATTTATTATGTCACGCTGCGATTATTTCTAGAGAAAATGGGACATTTTTAATAATGGGACAAACAGAAATTACTTCTCAACTCAAAACGGGTGATTTTATTGAAGTAGATTTTGATAAAAAAATATGGAAGAAATCTTAAAATATACTTACAAATTTGATTTAAAAAAATTATCACAAGCTATTGAAAACTTGTGGAATAAATATCTTCAAATTATTGAAGATAAAAATTGTACGGTTGATGACATTTACGGTGCCAGAGCGATTTTATATTTTCTTGGGTATCTTTATGTTGAGAAGATAGCTTTAGAGGCTATAAAAAATCGATTATACGAAATGAGCTTAGAAGAATTTTTGATTAGGGCTGATAAAAAAGAAATAAACAATGAACTTACAAAGTTTTACGGGATAATTAAAAATATAAAAAATAGAAATTATAAAGGGTCCTATTTAGGAGAGGATTTATTTAATAAAGTTTGGGAAGAAAAGACAGGACACAAACCAAAACATCAGTTAGATTAGTTGTATTGACAATGTCATTACAGTTGCTATAATTAAATTATTATTGATTTAATTAAAAAAGTTATGACTTCAACAACTTTCCAAATTAGAATAGATAAAAAGGACAAAGAAGCCACCAGAAAGGTTTTTGCTAAACTGGGGCTGACTTTATCCTCTGCGACTAAATTATTTTTTAATCAGGCTCGTAAGACAAAATCTTTGCCGATTAAGGGTTTAACAGAAAATGGATTCACTCCAGAGTATGAAGATGAGTTGATCAAAGAAGCTAAGTGGACTCTGAAATATGGAAAAAGGTATTCTTCTATCCAAGAAGCCCATGCTGATATATTTTCTGATGAAAAATAATTTATGTATAAAGTCTTATTATCTCATAAATATAAAAAATCTTTAAAAAAGATAAAGAAATCATGGAAGCACGATATTTCTGATATTGAGAATCTCGTAAGTGTTATTTCTTCTGGAGGGAAATTAGATTCAAAACACCAAGACCATTCTTTAACTGGCAAACTATCTCTTTATAGGGAGTGTCACATAAAATCTGACTTATTATTGGTTTATCAAATTAAAGAAAGAAAGTTGGTTTTACTATTGATTAATATTGGTAACCACTCAAGCTTGTTTAAATGATGAATCCCGTTAGAGATTTGGAGAGAATAAACTTATTTATATTATTTTAGATAAACACGGGAATAAAAAATTATTAACTTAATTCGAGAACGTCTATTTTAGATAGGCTATCTCTAACGGGATGAAATATTTAGGGATTGATTATGGAGAAAAAAGGGTGGGAGTGGCTGTCTCGGATGACAGTGGGAGTTTGGCTTTTGCCAAAACTGTTTTGCCAAATGATAAATACCTCTTAGAAAATGTTTGGAGGATTTGTGCAGAAGAAAAAATTGATGAAATTATTATGGGAGAATCTTTTAATTTTTCTGGAGAGCCCAATTTTATTATGAAAGATATTTTAAATTTTAAAAAAGAGATAGAAAGGCATGGTTTAAAAGTTTATTTAGAGCCGGAATTTTTAACTAGCGCCGAGGCGGAGCGAATTCAAGGCAAAAATGCTAAAATAGATGCATCAGCAGCCGCTCTTATTTTGAAAAGTTATTTAGATAAAAAAAGTAAAATTTAATCAAGATGATTCTAAATTTTTTACAGAAAATTAAAGAAAAAACCCAAGACTGGGTTGATAATAAATCTCAAGGAAGAAAAGCTAAGATTTGGTTACTTATCTGTTCTTTCACAGAGGCCTCTTTTTTTGTGGTTCCTCCAGATATTTTCCTTTTGGCCATCTTAATAAATAACAGTGTTCGGTGGTTGTATTATTCACTTATCACAACCATGGCTTCCGTGGCGGGGGGTTTGTTAGGTTATTTGATAGGTTTTTTCTTTTTTAATTTAGTCGGGGAATTTATTATCAATACCTATCATCTACAAAGTCAGATGTTGGTGGTGTCTCAAATGTTTTCTCAAAATGCTTTTTGGACCATTTTCATTTCCGCTTTTACTCCGATTCCTTTCAAGGTTTTTACCATTTCGGCGGGATTTTTCAAGATCAATATTATTACATTTTTAATGGCTTCTATAATCGGAAGGGGATTAAGGTTTTTTGTGGTGGGTTATATCGTTAAAGTTTTTGGCAAGCAAATGGCCAAAAATGTTTTTAAATACTTTAATTGGGTTCTTTTAGGTTTGGTGGTTATTTTGGTTTTAGCTGTTGTTTGGAGGTATTGACTTACATCTTTATTTTTTAATTTGTGTGGGCGATGAGGGATTTGGTCACCAGTTCTAAATAAAATTTTCGTTTTAAACAAACTCAATTTTATTAAGAACTCTCGACCCTGCTCACTCGTATTTTTTCTTCGTTTCGCTTCGAAAAAATATACTCGTTCGTTTCAAATCCCTCATCGTTCTTATAGCAATTAAAAAACAGTAGCTTGATCGCTACTGTCTTTTAATTGTGTGGGCGATGAGGGATTTGAACCCCCGGCCTTCGCAGTGTAAATGCGCTGCTCTACCAACTGAGCTAATCGCCCCTCACTCAGAAAAGTGTTATTAGTTATCACTAATCTGAATTAAATTTCTTTTATCTCTTTCAAAAATAACTTTCACCTTTACTTGGTGTTGATCTCATCAACGACACTTTTTCTGGGTGAGGGGCTAATCGCCCCTTCTGTATTTAACTATAATATAAGAAAATATTTGTAAAATCAATCTGATTATTTGTGCCCCGATAGGAATTTCACCCTGTTAAATATTCTTTACATTTTTAAACTAATTAGTATTGTCCCCCTGGTAGGAATCGAACCTACGTTTAAAGCTTAGAAGGCTTTTGTTCTATCCATTGAACTACAGGGAGATTATTATCCTTAAAACAGAATACAGTATTTTTAGAAAATTTAACAGGGCAAGCCTATATCAAAAGCTTAGAAGGCTTCTGTTTTATCCATTACCCGCCCAAGGTGGGTCAGCCTTGGGCTGAAACTACGGGGACGAATTTTAATTTATAAATTAAAATCAACTTATTTATACCAATTATACCTCTATAAATCAATTAAATTAAGGAAGTTTTTCTTTTTTTATGGTAAAAATAAGAGGTGGAAATAAAAAAATTATTTGAAAATGATGAAGTTCTGGTGATTGATAAACCGGCTGGTTTGGTGGTTCACTCTGATGGTCGTACGGACGAACGAACTTTATGTGATTGGATTTTAGAAAATTATCCAGAAATGGAAAATGTCGGAGAACCCTTAGTTCTTCAAGACGGTACAACAATTAAACGACCGGGCATTGTCCATCGTTTAGATAGAGAAACCAGCGGGGTTTTGGTAGTGGCTAAAAGTCAAGAATCTTTTTTAAATTTAAAGCAACAATTTAAAGATAAGAAAATCAAAAAGATTTATAACACTTTTGTTTGGGGTGAAGTGAAAAACGATGAAGGAGTGATTGATCGACCTATCGGCAGAAGTGGTAAAGATTTTCGGCAATGGTCAGCTCAGCGAGGGGCAAGAGGCACATTAAGAGAAGCGATTACTGAATATAAAGTTTTGCAAAAAAATAAAGATTTTTCTTTTTTAGAAATTAATTTGCAGACTGGACGAACTCATCAGATTAGAGTCCATCTGAAAGCCATCAATCACCCAGTGGTAGGGGACAAATTATATGCTCCCAAAAGAGAATATGCTTTGGATTTTGAAAGAGTGGCCTTGCATGCTTTTTCGGTGGAGTTTTCTTTATTAAATGGAGAAAAAACCAAAGTGGAAGCTCCTTTGCCTGAAGATTTTCAGGAAGCTTTGAAAATAAGTTTTGCTAAGTAAAATTTGCCATACTTAATACATAATACTTGATACTTACTACTTATTATGTTAAAGTTGGGCAGTATAAATAAGAATTTACGATTTGTGGGTTAGGTAAAGTAACCCCGGTGAAATGTCATCCGTCCACCCAGAAAGTATTGCTGGCAGTAACACAGTGGTACTAAGAGCAAAAAATTTTGTACTGGGTGGGGGATGATTCAAATTTCTACGAAATTTGAATTTCACGGGGTAATATTTTTCTAAACTCACTTCATTCGTCAAGAAAAATATTATGAAATTAGAAACAATTCAAATTTCGCCGGTGAATATGGAAGAGAGAAAAGAACTAGGAATTAGGGCTGGTGACACTGTGCGTGTCTGGGTTAAAATTCAAGAAAAAGGGAAAACTAGATTGCAGGCTTTTGAGGGTTTGGTTTTAGCGAGAAAGCATGGAAATGAAGCCGGAGCCACCTTTACTGTGAGAAAAGTGGCTAGTGGAGTGGGGGTGGAAAGAATTTTCCCTTTGTTTTCTCCAGCTCTTGATAAAATTGAAATAATTAAACGATCAAGAGTCAGAAGGTCAAAACTTTATTTCATTCGTGAAAAAGTGGCTAGAGAAATTCGTCGTCAAATGAGAAAAATGAAAATGATGAGTCTTTCTACAAGAAGTGATGTTGCAGATGAAGCGGAGAGGGTTAAAAAAGAAGAGGAAGAAAACAAGAAAGCGGAAGAAATTGTTGAAGAAGTAACCACTCAAGAGCCAGAAAAAGAGGAAGAAGGCATCTTAGAGAAATAAATTTTTCTAAGGATTATAAATGATAAATTTTAGATTTTAAATTAAAAAAAGAGCCGAGCCCTCCCAAGGTGGACTCGGCTCTTTTTATTTTTCTTATAATTCGTTATACTATTTTTGTGTTTATGCTCAAGTGGCGAAACTGGTAACCGCGCTACCTTGAGGGGGTAGTGGGAGTAATCCCTTGGAGGTTCAAATCCTCTCTTGGGCACATGAATGAAGTGAGTTGGGATAAGAGAGGATTTGGCATTGTTAATTTTTTGACAATGAAAGATGGTGCCTATAGCTTAGTGGTAAAGCTCCGCCCTGTGGAGGCGGCTACGAGAGTTCAATTCTCTCTAGGCACCCAAAAATAAGGAAACAAATGCGGAGTATTTGGTGACTGTATTTTTGGAGTGATTAGAGAGAATTGAAAGACGGAGGCCACAAAGTCAGCTTCGTAGTGTAGCGGAGAAGTTGTAGGCCGAGTCCGGGGAGAAAGTTCTTAATATTTTGGAGTGCGAAGCACGAACAAAATATTTAGAAACTTGACCCCAATTCTCTCTAGGCACCCCAGAGGGGTGACTAAGCAAGCAAACTGCTTTGCTTGCGGGAGAGAATTGAAAGTCGGAATATGTTGTGAACGATAGTGAACAATTATGAGACGGGGTAGCGAAATTTTGCGAAGCAAAATATTTGTGACCAATTCTCTCTATCCGCTCCAAAAAAATAATTATTAAAATAATTTATTTCATCTTATGAAAAATATTATAATTTCTCAGTTTATTATTCTCCTTATTGGGACCGTGTTTGCTTGGTATAATTTTGGTCGTGAATTTTATGACTGGTTAAAAGTTGGTAGTTGCCAAACGGGCTGTGTGGTTGGATCTATAAACCCATTTTTAACTCCTTGTTTTTACGGAGCCATTTTCTTCCTAGTTGCTTTTGTTTTGAGTGTAATTTTGCTTAAAAAATCTCTTAAATAATTTTAAAATGCACGGATTTGATAATGAAAAACAAATATTTTTTTACGAACAAGAATTTTATGTTTTTTCTAACTTTTCCTCCTTTAAACTTAGATGGAAAGGTTTTGATTGGATGACTTCAGAGCATATCTATCATTCAGAGAAATTTAATGATTCTAAACTTATAGAACAATTGAAAGAAACTCGTTCTGCTCATGATGCCATGAAGCTTGCTTATGCCAATAGAGAAAATTATAAAAAAGATTGGGACGATATAAAATTGAAAGTAATGAAGGATATTTTGCGTGCTAAAGTTGAACAACATCCTTATGTGAAAAAGAAACTTTTAGAATCTGGAGATAAGGAACTTATTGAAAATTCTTGGAGAGATTCCTATTGGGGTTGGGGGGCTAATAAGGACGGAGAAAATCATTTAGGAAAACTTTGGATGGAGGTTCGGGCTGAATTAAATTAAAATTAATAAGAATTGATGATTTATACAAAAAAAGGAGATGAGGGAGAGACAATCAAATTTGACGGAAGTTCAGTTAGTAAAGATGATTTGTTGATAGAAGTGCTAGGTTCGTTGGATGAAACGAGCTCTTTTTTAGGTTTGTGTATTGTAAAAGCGGAAGGTTTTGATATTAAAATTTCTGATATTTCTTTCTCAAATATTTTAGAAAAAGTTCAGTATAATTTATTTTTGATTCAATCTGTTGTTGCGGGGAAAGAAATGCAAAAGTTAGATTTAGAAATTAAGGGAATTGAATCGACTATTGATTGGTTGGAAACAAAATTACTTCCACTAAATAAATTTTTGAAAACGGGAGGAAATGAATTGGCTCTTTTGTTAAATTATGAAAGAACACTTATTCGTAAGGCTGAAAGAAGGACAGTTGCTTTGTTTAAAAAAGATAGTCTAAAAAATAAATATTCAAACAAAAAAAAGATTCTTGCTTATCTAAATCGATTGTCTGATTTATTTTTTGTTTTGTATCGCTTTGTAAATATTAACAGTGGTCATAAAGAAGAATATTTTTAAATGTTACAATTAAGATTACTTATATGAAGAGAATTTCTAAAAGAAAATTGTTGATTGATTTTATAATTATGATTTTGAGCATCTGTGCGGCTGTTTTTCTTATTAAAACGGAAATTGCTCATAATTTTGTAATATCATTAGGTGATTTGCAGTGGTTAGGGATTATTTTTGCTGGTATTTTTTTTACTTCTATTTTTACCACCGCTCCTTCCATCGCTTTGTTGGGTGGTTTTGCACAAACTGAATCATTGTTGGTTGTGTCTGTTTTAGGTGGTTTTGGTGCGGTCTTGGGTGATTTTATTATTTTTACTTTGGTGAGAGAAAAGATGTCAAAGGGTTTTAGTCATCTTTTATCTGTCCCTCAAAGGCGGAGATTTTCTGTTATTTTTAAAAAAGAAATTTTTAGATTTTTTCTTCCGTTGTTTGGGGCTGTTATTATTGCCTCACCTTTGCCTGATGAATTGGGAGTAGCACTACTTAGAATATCTAAGATGAGCAAAAAACGATTTTTAATTTTATCTTTTGTTCTTAATAGTGTGGGTATTTTTATAATTGGTTGGTTGGCCAGAGTGATTGTTGTTTAATAAAAAAACTTTGATAATTCTAATTTATTAGTATAATAGAAAGATGATAAAAAAATTAATGGGGGTAGCGGTATTAGTATCTATTATTACCGTATACATTATTCACCCGTATTATCATCCTGTTTCTTCTTTAATCTACGATGTTGCTTGGTATATTATAGGGATTTTAGGGGCATGGATAAGTTTAAAAGTTATTATTAAGTAAAAAAGGCTAAAACATCAAAGATGTTCGCCTAAAGAAAAATATGGAACAAGAAAAAATGAGTGATGTTTGTAATTTATGTCACAAAGGACTAATGGTAAAATCGCTGGTGGTTTTTTTGGCGGTTTTATCTGTTTTCTTTTTAGTGAAAATTTATGGTTCAATCAAAGAAAATGGATTTATTGGTCAAGATATTTATCCACAAACAACTATCAGTGTCACCGGGGAAGGGGAAATATCGGCAGTGCCTGATATTGCCACTTTTAGTTTCTCGGTGGTTGAGGAGGCAAAAACTGTCGCAGAAGCTCAAAATATTGCTAATGAAAAAATGAATAAAGCCTTGGCTTTTCTGAAAGAAGCCGGAGTGGATGAGAAAAATATTAAAACTACAGGATATAATATTTATCCTCGCTATGAGTGGTGGGCCAAGGAAATTGGTTGTTATGGTTTAAATTGTCCTGTCCCAGACAAAGAAAGAAAATTGGTCGCTTATGAAATTAGTCAAAATGTCTCTGTCAGACTTGAGGAGATTGATCAAGCAGGAGAAATTTTATCAGGGATTGGAGCATTTGAGGTGTCTAATGTCAGTGGTTTAAATTTTGAAATTGATGACGAAGATGGATTAAGAAGAGAAGCCAGAGAAATAGCCATTCAAGAAGCTAAAGGGAAGGCTAAAGAATTAGCCAAAGATTTAGGGGTGAGTTTAGTTAAATTAGTCTCTTATTCATCCAATGAGGGAAATATTTATCCTCAATATGCTAAGATGGATATGGCCTTGGGTGTGGGGGGCGGGGAGGTAAGTAGCCCAGCGGAAATTCCAGTCGGAGAAAATGAAATAAAAATAACTGTTTATCTTACTTACGAAATAAAGTAAAAAACTAAATATCAAATTTTTTGAGGTCGAACTTTCTTTGGAAGTCGGACCTCTTTTTGAAAAATTTAGATATTTATTTTTTTACAGATTTAAGAATTAAGATTTAAGATTTAAAAACTAAGAAATAGACACAGCGAAGCTGTGCCTATTTTTTGATGTGTATAACTTTGACGACCGTCAAAGTTATACACATCCATTAATTGTAATGAAAAGTGTCAGAGGTGTGTGCACATTACCATTTGGTCTGACTAAGTTCACATACATATTGCACTCATTAAATAAATGGGGGCATGAGAATTCAAAGCAAATATAAGGGGATCAGAGGATTTATCACAGTGCACAATGATGCGTTAAGATACGCATATATGATTA
>Ga0210057_1008938_pt1 | contig 11733 bp, 9 predicted proteins | sample CryGeyCG2114_010_2_FD_183968 | JGI IMG/M metagenome (GOLD analysis project Ga0210057, IMG submission 183968) | Groundwater microbial communities from aquifer - Crystal Geyser CG10_big_fil_rev_8/21/14_0.10 (SPAdes) (version 2) | ecosystem: Environmental > Aquatic > Deep subsurface > Groundwater ...
CAAAGAAAAAGCATCTCTTCATCTCAAAGCTGGCGCAAAGAAAGTCATTATTTCTGCGCCATCAAAAGGAGGAGAGATCAAAGGATTTGTTCGCGGAGTGAATTGTGGATCATACAATGGGGAAGAAATTATTGACAGCGCGTCCTGCACGACCAATTGTACGGCGCCGATTGTGGCACTCATGGAAAAAAACTTTGGTATTGAAAAAGCAATGTTGACCACGATTCACAGCTATACCGCGGATCAAAATTTGCAAGACGGTCCGCACAAAGATCTCCGACGCGCTCGCGCGGCAGCGCAGAATATGGTGCCGACTGAAACTGGCGCCGCATCTGCCACAACAAAAATCATTCCTTCACTTGAAGGGAGATTTGACGGTCTTGCCGTGCGTGTTCCGACGCTCACGGTTTCTTTGACCGACTTCACCTTTCTTCTCAAACGAGATGTTTCCATAGCAGATGTGAATGCCATGCTGACTGACGCGTCAAAAGAAGATCATTGGAAAGGGATTTTTGCGGTGACGAATGAGCCACTCGTTTCCAGTGATTTTATTGGCGACGCGCATTCGTCTATCGCTGATTTGTCCCTTACAAACGTGGTTGGTGGCAATTTGGTCAAAGTGATTGCGTGGTATGATAATGAGTGGGGGTACGCGAATCGGCTAGTGGAGATGGTGGGGATTGTGGGTGGAAATTTGAAATAGGGAATGAGTCCCGCATTGTGCGGTCCGCCATTCGGACGGACTCCGTCCAGAGGCGTGAGGATCCCGCCCAAGCAGGTAAATTATGACTGTCCTATCATTGCGAGTAGTGCGAAAACGATGTGTCGCAATCCCGTGTTTATCAGGTAAGTTGTAAGAATTATACACGTTGTTTACACTTTTTATTTTTGATTCCACATACGTCATCCCGAGCGGAGTCCTGTCCGTCCACTGACGGAACAGGACGAAGTCGAGGGATCTCAGGGCTTTTTGGCTCTATGAACGGGATCTCTCTCCGCCAGAGGACGGATCCCGTCAATTGCGGGACACTCCGTTTGCTCGTTCCTCGCTCTCTACGGTCGAGATGACGTGAGAGAATTACGTTCGGATGGTACAGCAAAAGTATAAACAACGCGTTGATTTCTTACAGGTAAGTGAATGGAAATATGAAGAAAGATGCAATACTGGATAAAACTCAAAAATATCGTTATGTTCTGAAAAGGTAGCGACGCAATAATCTGGACAATTTTGTAAATTTTGTTCTTTTGAATCCAAGCACTGCTGATGAAAAGGTAGACGACCCTACCGTGAACAAGTGCTTTAGTCTTTGCAAAAAATGGGGATATGATGGTATGTATCTGACCAATTTGTTTGCTTTTAGAGCAACAAATCCAAATGTATTAGCAAATACAGATATAGATCCAATTGGAGATAAAAATGATTATTATATACGTACGTATGCGCAAAAATCTAGATGTATTGTTGTAGGATTGGGCAATAGAGGAAATTTGTCGCAACGGGATGAAGAAGTGATAAATTTGCTTAGGAAAATAAATAAACCAATCTACTGTCTCGGCCTTAACATCAATGGTAGTCCAAGGCATCCTCTCTATGTACCAAATGAAACTAAGCGAAAAGAATATATTTCATCAATAATTTCATGTATGCCCATCACATCAATAAAAAAAGTAAGAAATCTCGCTGGCAAGCGTGTGCTCGTTCGCGTGGATTTCAATGTTCCTATGGAAAAGAAAAAGGTGGTGGATGATATGCGGATACGGGCAGGGTTGCCGACGATTAAGTTTTTGGTTGAAAAAGGCGCGAAAGTTATTTTGATGACACATCTTGGACGACCAGATGGTGTAGCAGTGAAGGAATTGCGTGTAGATCCAGTGGTCAATAGGTTGGGTGAACTACTTGGGAAAAATGTTTTGAAATTGGAAACTGGTGACTGGCGATTGAGTGATAAGAAAAAAATAGCATTGTTGACGACGTTGGATGACATGAACAATGGTGATGTTGCGATGATGGAGAATATTCGGTTTAGTCCTGATGAAAAAAAGAACACAGGAAGATTGAGTGAGGAATTGGCAAACCTTGCAGACATCTTTGTACTGGATGGATTTGCCGTTGCCCATCGTGCAGAGGCGTCAGTGGTTGGACCAGCAACATTTCTACCCAGTTATTCAGGCCTTCTCCTTGATCAAGAACTGAAAGGACTTTCAAAAGTTATGGACAAACCAAAGAAGCCGTTTGTCGTGGTGCTCGGCGGAGCAAAGATTGAGACCAAGATTCCGGTGATGAAAAATCTTTTGCCAAAGGCGGAGTATATTCTGGTTGGCGGAGGGATTTTGAATACATATTTGTACGCGAAAGGATATAAGGTTGGCGGGTCTTTGATAGACAAAGATTTTTTAAAAGAAGCGCTAGCCTATTGCAGTAAACGAAAAGTTATTTTACCAGTAGATGTTGTTGTTGGTGACAAAGAAGGAAAGAAGTTCCACGTCGTCAATATCACAAAACAACCATCAACAATTATCAATAAACAATCAGCAATTTATGACATCGGTCCAAAAACCATTCGCCTTTTTTCCACATATATAAAGAGCGCGCAAACACTTGTCTGGAACGGCGCGATGGGATATTTTGAACAAAAACCGTATGATGTTGGCACACTCTCCATAGCGCGTCTTGTCGCGAGTCGATCAAAAGGGAAAGCATTTGGTGTCATTGGTGGGGGAGAGACGGTGCAGGCGATGGAGATGGTTGGCATGAGCGAGTATGTTGATCTTGTCTCTGCCGGTGGTGGCGCGATGTTGGAATATCTTGGTGGAAAGAAATTGCCGGGAGTGCGGGCGTTGGAAAAGACAAAGAATAAAGAATAAAGACTGAAGACTTTGGGTGTGGTATACTAACATGCAAATATGTGACATGAAGCATATAGCATGTAGCATATAGCATGTAGCATGTAACATGTAACATGTAACATTGAACATGGAACAATATTGCATGGCTCAACAAAACAAATTACCCATTTATCCATTCACCTAATTACAACCATATGCCTGTCAAAGCATCACAACCAGTCAACGCGCCACAGCCAGTGGCCACACCGCCATCACATCGGCCAACATTATTTGCCGATGAATTTGTGAAACGGATTTTTCTCACGCTCGCGGGAGTTCTGCTCGTATATATTATTTTTTGGGTTGGGACATTGATTCGGAATAATATCGCGTCGTACAGCTCTATTGGATTTGCCGACAAGATGGAGCGCACGATTTCCTTTAGCGCAGAAGGGAGAGCGACCGCTACGCCGGATATCGCGATAACGAGCATTGGAATGATTGCAGAAGGAAAAACCGTGCAAGAGGCGCAGACACAAAACACCGAGGTCATGAACAAACTCATCGTAGGGTTGCAAAAAATAGGCATTGCCAAAGAAGATATCCGCACGCAAAACTACAATGTGTCTCCACAATATAATTATTCTGATGAAGGACGGGAGTTGACCGGATATGAGGTGAATCAAAGTGTCAGTGTCAAAATACGAAATTTGGAACATGCCAACGCAGTCTTTGCGCTGGCGACAGATGTTGGAGCAAATACGGTTGGAGGTCTTGATTTTTCCATTGATGATAGAGAAGTGTATGTTGCAGTCGCGCGCGCGGATGCAATGGAAAAGTTGGCAAAGAAAGCACGTATTGTGGCGCAATCCATCGGTGTTCGTCTTGGAGATATTGTTACATACAATGAATATGAAAATGGTGGCATGCCAATGTATGATCGGGCGTATGCTGTTGACGCGTATGGCATGGGTGGCAGTATGGCACCGGCAATTGAGCCGGGGAGCAGTGATGTGGTATTGACGGTGAATGTGACGTTTGAGATTAAGTAAAACTCCCTATGAATACTGTGATACAACAATTAAAAAAAATAGCGACAAAAAGTGATATTGCCAAGGCAAAAAAAGCCCTTCAAGATCCTAAAAAAGGGCCGGCACTTATCGCAGTGGTAAAAGAGTTTTTTCGGGAATGTAACAGTAGGTATGAATTATCTTTGCTGAAAAAAGATGTTGCAAAAAATGACAAGATAGAACATGAAAAAATAAAAAAAACCTTATCTTTCATTGATGAATAATTATATGGAGAGAAAATCATTTGTGCCTCGACCAGACCATGGACCAGATACAAAAGCTCCAGATCATGCTGTTGGAATTGATGAGAAGGGTTTTTATCATGAAGATCCCAATGCTCCATTTGAAGCGGATAGACAGTTGTCCATGGATCCTAATGTCACCAGAATTCTCGAAGGTGATCCGGGGAGAATACGGAGTTTTTTGGAATCAATTCGAAATCATCCAGGGAGAAAAATAATTGCAGGAGCACTTTTGGCAGTTGGTTTGTTTACCGAAATTGGTGTAAAAAGGGCTGATGCCCAACCCTCAACAGATCAATGGACTGAGACGACGCCCAACACAGGATCAGAAGTACCGCAACCAACAGATATTGTCAGTCTGGACCAAAGCGTACCAGCGCCAGCGACTTTTAAAGATGGCGCTGAGGCCTCTATGGATGCATGGGCGCGAGATTATGAAAGATCAGCAACAGACATAGATATTGAAAGAGGAGTAGACGAGGCGCTCCGACTTGAGCAAAAATATCCTGGTCAATCAGGTGAAGTCCGTATCAAAGGAAAGGCGAGCCCTGAAGGAGACGCAGTAAAAAATGAACGACTTGCTACGATGCGTGGCAATGATGAAGTGGCAAATCGTTTTCGTGAACGATTGGCCGAGCGTGGTGGTAATCCGGATCTTTTCAATGTTGTGGTTGATGACGGTGTTGTGGAGCACAAAGGAATTGATGGGACAGTGTATGATATGACGAATCCGGACGAAGCAGAACAAGCACAGATAGATATTGCTACTCGTCTTGGCGCAAAAACATACAAGCAGGCCGAGAGAGATTTGATAAAGCCGTTCAATCGAGGCGATTTGAATGTCGTAAGACGTAATACCTTAAAAATGCTTGGGTTCAATAGTCGTTCGATAACTCCTGAACAGCGCGCGCGAGTAGAACAGGTCGTTGGCACTCTTGGTGATATTCTTGTAGGTCAGAGGGGAACCGAGTTTTCTATCTCTGTTGTCAACCCAGAGAGTATTCCCGGCAATGAAGTCGTTACTCACGCAGTAGCAACACCTGTTGAGGCACCGCCTAGATCTTCCTCTCATCATGATTCTCAAAAACAAACGCCACGACTTGAACGGGTAACAAAAGATCCTGTTGCATGGTGGAGAATAGGTCAACAGTTTGGAAAATTATTTCAAAGAAAGGGCAGTGAACCGCCTGTTGGTCCGCCAAACGCACCAACACCCGAGAGAGATACTGCTGGTTTTGTACACGATCCAGTGGTTGATGTGTTTCCTCCTGTGCCTACACCGCCAGATAGAGTTGGAAAGGAATATCTTGATATACCGAAGTATGTAGATCCTCGGGGTGAAAAAAGAGGATCATCTTTGGTAGGAGGAGAAAATGACCATGTGCCTAGAGAAATTCCTGAGCAGAAAATTCGACCCCCTTATGAGGGGACTCCTGGGCGCGAGCCAATCAGACCTATTGATTATGTTCCCAAACCGCCGATTGGCCCAGGTATAGAACCACCAATACGACCAATACAACCAGAACCGAAACCACCAATACCTAGAGAGTTTGTTTCAAGATCAGATAATAATGCGCTGGAAACGCAAAGAATTCAAGCTATGAGAGCAAAACGACCAGATGGATCTGGACATAATGTAAACGGAAACGATATAGGTGGCACAGGTAATGCAGGAGGAAGAAAGAGACGACTTGGAAGGCCGACAAAAGGATTTGATGGGGCAAGAATGCGAGTAAGTGGTGCAGATTTGTCCGATGATCCAAAGTTAGTTGAGAGTCTTGAGTCAGGGTTTGCGCCAGACAGTAGTCCAAATATGCGTTCTCGAGCAGATCAACCAAGGAGGAAGGGTAAAAGAGGAAGGCCACGAGGAAACAATGCATTGTTCCCAAATAGGGAAGATGCTATGAGAGATGTGTTGGGTGGGGAAGGTGGAGAGTTCAGTGATTGGGTGCCTCCAGTAGTGGGTGGGGGTGAGCAAACAGTTTTACCTGATGATGTGATTGATGAAAAGAAAGTTGCGTAGATTTTTGGTTTTTATGAAATCAACAACAATACAGAAAATTCATGCCCGCGAAATTCTTGACTCTCGTGGCAATCCTACGGTGGAAGCCACGGTCGTGCTTGATGATGGATCTATTGGTATTGCTTCCGTGCCGAGTGGTGCCAGTACTGGCACGCACGAGGCATTGGAATTGCGAGACAATGCGACGCGTAGATATGGAGGGAAGGGTGTATTGAAGGCAGTGAAACATGTGAATACCTCTATCGCAAAAGCATTGATTGGCAAGTCGTTATCCAATCAGCGCGCAGTGGATGAGATATTGATCGCGCTCGATGGTACCAAAAATAAAAGTATGCTTGGCGCCAATGCAATGCTTGCCGTGTCGCTTGCCATGTGTCGCGCGAGCGCGGTGTCCGCGGGAATGCCGTTGTATCGCTTCATTCGTTCTACTTTCGGTTTACGAGAAAAGCATTTGGTCATGCCACTCGTGAGTATGAATATTATCAATGGCGGAAGACACGCGGACAATGGTTTGAGTGTGCAGGAATTTATGATCGTGCCAAAGCACAAACTCATGCGTGAGCGCGTGCGGATGGGTTCGCAAATTTTTCACACACTCGGGCAGATTTTGCAGGAGAAGAAATATAGCACAGGCGTGGGGGATGAAGGTGGCTACGCGCCAGAACTCACCAACAATGAACAAGCCATCAAATTGATCATGCAAGCGATCCAGCAGGCTGGGTTTGTGGCAGGAAAAAATGTGTTTCTCGCAATGGACATTGCCGCAAGCGAATTTTATCGTCATGGCAATTATTATTTCATCAGTCACAAACAAGGATATCGCGCCGACAAACTCATTCGCACACTGGAAAGCTGGATCAAGAAATATCCGTTTGTATTTCTTGAAGATCCGCTCGCGGAAGATGATTGGGACAACTGGCGTCTCGCGACCAAACAACTGGGCAAGAGCGTGGACGTGGTCGGGGATGATATTTTTGTAACCAATCAGGAACGAATACAAAAGGGCATTGACATGAAAGTAGGAAACGCAGTGTTGATCAAACTCAATCAAATTGGCACATTGTCAGAGACCATTGACGCAATCTATCTTGCCAAAAAAAATGGATATAAAACATTCATTTCTCACCGTTCAGGTGAAACCGCGGATACCTTTATCGCGGATCTTGCCGTGGCAGTCAATAGTGAATATATCAAGACAGGATCGCTTTCACGTTCGGAAAGAGTAGAAAAATATAACCGATTGATGGCGATTGAGATGGAGGTAAGTTAAACGTGTAAGCAAGTCTTCTCCCCTCGTAGGGGAGGAACAAGGAGGGGTTCGTGTTTGACGGAATAATGTTGGTCTATGACGCACGCAGATTTATTCTCAAATCGTCCGAATTACAATTACAGAAGAAGGAAGTTAAGAAATAACAGCACCATGGCAGAGCGAGTGCTTTGGAGAGAGCTCAAAGGAAAGAGAATATCTCACAAATTTAGACGTCAATTTCAAATCGGCAAATACATTGTCGATTTTTGTTGTATTCCTCTTCGATTGATCATTGAGCTCGACGGACCAATTCATGACGAACAACAAGAGTATGATAGACACAGACAGCACTGGCTTGAACAACAAAAATACACCGTTATTCGTTTCAAGAATGATGAAGTTATTTTTGACCGAGCCATGGTTATGCAGAAAATATTTGAAGTGACTGGAGAGATTGTGCAAAAATACAAAAGACTTTCATAAATTGAAATTCTTCATTACAAACCACGAACCCCTCTCTGTCTCTCCCCTACGAGGGGAGAGGACTTTTTATCAAGTTTTTTCTCCACAGCCCTGTGGAAACCATGAAGCCAGAGATCAAACCAATTTTGAAATACGTCAATGGTGGGGTATACCAAGAATGGTATTTTTTTGTTATACTACCCTCACTATGAACCAAAAAACTTCTTCTGAGAAAAAAAATCCGTTCGTTCTCATGATTTTGGATGGGTTTGGATTGAGCAAAGAGACGCGAGGGAATGCCATCACCGTAAAGACCGCTCCACATATTTTTTCCTATATCAAAAAATACCGTAGCACCACGCTCAAAGCGCATGGTGTGGATGTTGGGTTGTTTCCCGGACAAGAGGGGAATTCTGAAGCAGGGCATTTTACGATTGGGTGTGGACGCGTGGTGGAGCAAGATTTGGTGCGTGTGTCTCGCGCGATTCATGATGGCACGTTTTTCAAAAATGAAGCATTCCGCGAAGCCCTCTATCACGCAAAAAAATATGACACGGCCGTGCATGTGATGGGGCTTCTCACCAATGATGACAGCGCGCACTCTCGACCAGAGCATCTGTACGCGTTGCTTGAATTATTCAGACGAGAAAAAATGGAAAAGGTGTATCTGCATCTTTTTACCGACGGGCGCGATTCTCCGCCAAAGTCGGCGCTTCGATTTCTTGACGAACTCCGTCAGCACATGACAGGCAATGAAAAAATCGCGTCAATCATGGGGCGTTTTTATGCAATGGATCGCGCGAAGATTTGGTCGCGCACCGAGCAAGCGTACAATACGATTGTTCGCGCAGAAGGAGATTGCGCGTCATATACTCCGGAGCGCGCGGTGGAAAGCGCGTATGCCAATGGACAGACTGATGAATATATTTGTCCGACCGTGATTGTGGAGGATGGCAAACCTGTCGCAAAGGTGCGGAACAATGATGTTGTGTTCTTTTTTAATTCTCGGAGTGATCGCGCGAGACAAATTACCAAAGCGTTTGTCCAAGATAAATTTGTCAAGCACAATCGCGACGCGTTCAAGAGGAAAAAACATCCAAAGAATATTCGTTTTGTCGCGATGACGGATTTTGGTCCTGATTTGACGGGCATTTTTACGGCCTTTCCCAGCCCTGATATTGACAACGCGCTTGCCAAAGCCATTGGGGAGAACTGTCGGCAATTATATATTTCTGAATCAGAAAAATACGCGCACGTTACCTATTTTTTGAATGGTGGGTACCCAGATCCTATCAATGGGGAAGTGCGAGAGTTGATTCCATCGCCGAGAAAATATTCCTACGCGGAACAACCGGAGATGCACGCCGAGGTCGTGGCAGATCGCATTATTGACGTTGTGCTTCATAACGAGTATGATTTCATCACCGTCAATTTTCCCAATGCAGACATGGTGGGGCATACGGGCAATCAGCACGCGTCTGAACGCGCTGTTTCCTTTATGGATACGCAAGTAAAGCGGATTGTGGATATTGTGTTGGCGCACAGTGGTACAGTGGTTATCACGGCCGACCATGGCAATGCCGAACAAATGACTGACCCAAACAATGGCGGACCACTCACGCAACATACCACCAACGCTGTCCCTTTTATTATCATTCAACAAGGAAAGAAAAAGAAATTGAAATCAGGAGGAAGACTTTCCGATGTCGCGCCAACGGTTCTCACACTGCTTGGGATTGAAAAACCGACGGAAATGACAGGGAAAACTTTGCTGTAAGATACAAGAGACAAATAGCAAGATACAATATGAGTGAGAAGCCGACTATATATAATTTTGAAGAGAGAACGTTTCAATTTTCAAAAAGGATCATTGCATTAGTGGAAGCATTGGATAGACATGAAATAAATCGTGTTTTGATTAGTCAATGTGTTCGTTCAGGGACGTCGGTCGGCGCAAATTATCGGGAAGCGAATGACGCGCTCGGTGACAAAGATTTTCTTCACCGATTGAAAATCGCTCGTAAAGAATCAAAAGAAACGACCTACTGGTTACAACTTATTCAAGTTTACAACAGATCCATTGGAAATCGTATGCACAATATTATTGATGAGAGTGAACAACTCACCAAGATTTTATCATCAATGATTCAGAAGCGAGAACGTATACACAAAAAGAAAGGAAAATAATCAAAGATTTTTGTTTCTTGAAATTTGTTTTTTGTATCTTCGTATGAAACGACCAAAACCACTTGTTCTCGCGATTCTTGACGGCTGGGGCGTTGCCTCGGATTCAGAAGGAAACGCGATCACGCGCGCCAAAACACCGAATTATGATCGGTTTGTTCGGGAGTACCCTGTCATGACATTGCACGCGTCAGGAAATGAAGTGGGATTGGGGACAGGAGAAATGGGGAATTCAGAAGTTGGACATTTGAATATAGGAGCAGGGAGGGTGTACTACCAAACATTGCCACGAATCAACAAGGCGATTGTGGATAAGACGTTTTTTGATAACAAAGCTTTTGCGGATTTGGCTCAAGATTTGCGAAAGAAAAAGTCATCACTCCATATTCTCGGATTGATTGGTTCCGGCAATGTGCATGCCAGTCAAGATCATTTATATGCGATTCTTGAATTTGCCAAACAACAACGTATCAAGGAAGTCTATATCCATGCATTTCTTGACGGTCGAGATACCCAGTACAACAGTTCTCTTGATTTTCTCAAACAGCTTGAACGAAAAATTAAATCATTAAAAAAAGGCGTTATTGCGACTTTGTCGGGGAGGTATTGGGCAATGGATAGAGACAATCGATGGGATAGAACAGAAAAAGCATATAGGGCAATTGTTGAAGGAATGTCCGATGTGTATGCAGAGCACGCAGAGGAAGCTATACAGGCATCATACCTTGAAGAAGTATTTGACGAGGAATTTACCCCTACCGTGATTGGCAAGGAAGGGTCTCCAACAGCACGGATCAAATCAGGTGACGGTATTATCTTCATAAATTTTCGTCCAGACCGAGCGCGTCAATTGACCGAAGCCATTATTCTCCCAGGATTTTCAAAATTTGAACGTACGTATATAAAGGATTTGCACATGGTGACCATGACCGAATATGAAAAAGAAATTCCGGTCACGGTCGCATTTCCACCGATTGTCGTACACAACTGTCTTGCCGAAGTGTTGAGTGCGTCCGGTCTTACCCAATATCACGTGGCAGAGACGGAAAAATATGCCCATGTAACCTTTTTCCTGAATGGGACAATAGAAGATCCATTTCCCGGGGAGGAACGACAAATTGTGCCTTCGCCAAAAGTATCATCCTACGACATGGCTCCTGAAATGTCTGCACAAAGAATCACCAAGGACATCATCAAGGTGATTGATGCAGGGACGTATGATGTTTTGATTCTGAATTTTGCAAATGTAGATATGGTATCCCACACCGGTGATCTTTCTGCCAGCGTCAAAGCCGTGGAAGTGGTGGATAAAGCGCTTGGCGAAATCAGTGAGCATGTCCTCGCGCATGATGGTGTTCTTGTTGTTACGGCGGATCACGGCAATGCCGAGGAAGTTATTAATTTGCAGACAGGAGAAAAAGATAAAGAGCATAGTACAAATCCTGTACCCTTATTTATTATCAGCAATCAACTTCATGGAACGACAGGGCCGGTCGGTGATCCTCCGGAAGGAGATTTGTCACTCATGACACCGGTGGGGATGCTTGCTGATGTTGCGCCCACAATACTCAGTATTCTCGGTATTGATCAACCAAAAGAAATGACCGGACGTTCGTTGACGTAATTCATGAGGAATGTTTTTTTGTCAGACGTTTGGAAGCAAACGTTTTTTTATTT
>Ga0210057_1008939_pt1 | contig 11732 bp, 9 predicted proteins | sample CryGeyCG2114_010_2_FD_183968 | JGI IMG/M metagenome (GOLD analysis project Ga0210057, IMG submission 183968) | Groundwater microbial communities from aquifer - Crystal Geyser CG10_big_fil_rev_8/21/14_0.10 (SPAdes) (version 2) | ecosystem: Environmental > Aquatic > Deep subsurface > Groundwater ...
ATAATGGCTGACTAATGTTGGCGGGGCTAAGGTAGAATGTTTTCATCAAATAACTCCTCTAGTTTTATTAAGTTTTTTAAGGACTTAATTATACCAGATTTGTTACCGATGTATCTCAGCCTGTGCATATTTCGACTTGACTTTTTACATATTTTACCTATAATAGTAATGTTACAATAAACAATATGATAGATAGATTTAAAAAAATCGTATTAATTAAAAAAATGGTTTCTAATCTTCCATGCCCGATCTGCAAAAAACCATTTGAAAGAAATAATATCTTTATAAGAGGAGAGGTTGATAATTTAATGATTGTCGATTCAATTTGTAATAATCATCAAAATAATAAATTATTCAATTTAATGATAACAATTACGAGTAATGGAGATCAGCCGGAAACTTTAAATTACAATGATTACTTAGATTTTAAAAATAATGTAAACAAGTATGACCAATCTAGATTATTGTCTAAAAGTAGAAATAAGAAATAAAGAAAAAGCTAAATTCCTCAGGGCTAAAGGTTTGACACCACTAGTTTTGTATGGTCATGGAATAAAACCAATTAGTTTATCCGTCAAAAATACTGTTTTTGATAAACTATTTTCAGAAGCTGGTAAAAGTTCCATAATTAATCTTGAAATAAATGATGGGGAAAAATACAAAACAATTATTCATGATGTCCAATTCCATCCAGTCAGTGACAATATTCTTCATGCCGATATTTATAAAGTTTCAATGAAAGAAAAAATTGAGACTGAAATTCCAATTATTTTTGTGGGTGAATCAAGAGCAGTTATTGAATTGGGAGGAAGTTTAATTACAAATAAATCATCCTTAAATATTTCGGCGTTACCAACCGATTTAATTCATGAAGTTGAAGTTGATGTATCAATTATTGATAATTTTGAAAAACAAATTCATATTCAAGATATTAAACTTCCTGACACTATTGAGATATTGGATGATATTGAAGAGGTTGTAGCTTTTGTCCAAGAACCAAGAAGTGAAGAAGAATTAGCTGAACTGGACGAAAAAATTGAAGAAAAAATTGATGAAATTGAAGTTGAAAAACACGATAAACAAGATGAAGAAGGCAGTGAAACTGAGACAACTGACGAAACGAAACTCAATCAACAAACAAAAACATGAACTCAAATAAAAAATAACTAAACTTTAGTTTAGCTTGATGATACTTTTTTTATTTTGTATTTTTTAAATGTAAATACGCTAATCGCTGATAACACAATTATTGCGATAACAATAAAAACTATGTTTATTTTTTTATTTTTACCGGTTCCGACCAATTGAGTCAAAATATTGTCTTGTTTCGGTTGGCTGGAATCTATGTTTTTGCCATAAATATCATCATAAACTAAGTCAATTTTATCTAGTTCTTCATTACCAAATTGATAACTCGGTACTGTTGACGAGGTTGTAGTTGATTCTTTTTTGTCTATTGAAGTGGTTGAAGTACTAGTTCTTGTTCCAATGATTATCACACCCGGAGATGTTGTGGTCGTGGTTGAATTAATTATTCTACTTGAAGAAGTAGTTGAAAATGGAGTTGCTGGAGTTGTTAAAGTAATTACCGATGTCGTTGTTGTTTGATTGGGTGGAGGCGGAGAGGTAACTGGAGTTGTAGTATTTATTACCGATGTCGTTGTTGTTTGATTGGGCGGAAGCGGAGGAGGTGGCGGAGCTATTTTTGTTGTGGTTGTGGTTAAATCGGGTTGTATGGTAGTTGCTGTAGTCGTTAAATTTGATTGCGTTGTTGTGGTCGTTACTAAATCAGGCGTTACAGTCACTGTCACTGAATCGGAAACAATAGTCACTCCGTCAGTAATTTCAATTAAATAAGTCTGTGTTTGTTGAGGCTGAATAATCCTTGAACCAGATTGAGCAATTGTGCCAAAAGTGTCATTACAATTAATTAAGTCAATATTTTGACAAATTTTTAGACTTGAATTCCCTGCTCCCGCAGAAGACCAAGATAAAGCAATCGACTGCCCTCTTCTGATTTGAGTTGGAACAGCCGTGATATCGGCTGTCAATGTGCTTGAACTATTTTTATCTCCAAAAATAATAACTGGAGTACTAGTTAAGGAAATATTATACAGATAATTGTTTTTTGTTAATACTTGAGCCGAATTTCTAGCATTATCGTTTAATAAATTAGCAGATTTTAAATTTTCTGCATTGGTTGCAATGCTAAATGATTCATTTGTATCCGACCATCCTACCCAAATATTTTCATTATTATCAGTAAATTTGTATATTACTGAATCATTTGTTTCTTTAATTATTGAATCAAATTTTTTACCAGATAGAAAATTATTTATATTTTTAAAGGCATAATAAATTGGTTTTTCTCTTCCATTTTCAGCTATTAACCCGTTTCTATTATCGTTACCGTCACTACTGTTTTGATTATCTTTAAGTAAATTCCAGATTATATTTTTAGATGAGTTTTTGCTAGAAATTGCGGTTATATTTTTGACCATATTATAAGCCAATTGATTTTCAGATTTTAATGTATCGTTTGCCATTGCACCGTTTGATTTAATATAAATTATCTCTTTATTATTTAAACCATCTGGATTAATAACTTTATATGCTTCGTTAAGAGCAGTTTTGTAACTAGTGTAGTTATTATAATTATCATCATCATAGATTTTTACGGCTTGATAATAATTTCTATTTTGGTTTGAAAAAACTTTACCGATTATATCAATGATAAATTTTGATTTTGCATCAGTTGTTATTTTTGAATAAAATGATATCTGGTCTGTGTAATTTATCAAATTACGATAATATGCGTCATTTGAGTTTTCAAAAACTATTCTTGCTAATTGAAAAGCTTCATCATTGTATCCAGCTTGGTATAGATCGTATACTCTGAATAATACTAACGACTTTAGTTCTATTCCTCCAGTTGTGTAAGATTTTCCATTTCGATTAAAATTATTTCCTAATGTTTCATAGATTTTTTCCCAACCATCACCGGTGATCAAAGAAGTTTCTGGATCATCAATTTTTCCAGAATAAGTTATGTATTCGGTGTTTACATCAGTATTTACAAAACTATCTTTAATAAAATTTTCAAATTGAGAAAAATGTTCATTTTTTGGCATAGATAACTTCTTTGGATCATAAAGACCATTTATGTTCTCAACTTTTGACCAGCCAAAACCGGTTGACAAACTTATAATTATCTTGTTACTAACCGATAACAGACCGTTGCTTGAATTAAGGTTTGCGTAACAATTACTAGTATCTTCATCATATGCTTTCCACTCAACTGGATATGAAAACAAAGTATATTTTACTCCTAGATCGGCAATTTTATCCGTGTGGTTATTTTCTTTTAGCACAACTCCAAATTCTTTTGATCGAGTGGTATTTGTATCTGATTTTGGTCTATTCTTATTGATAACTAAAAAAAATACACTACTAATTACAACTACCCATAAAAGACTTAAACCTTTTTTTACAAATTCCCTTTGTATTATCATAATATTTACTCTTATGGAGTCGCTTTTTTAATTATTTTTACAAAATCATTAATAGAAACACTTTTTAACTCTTTTTCATTATATTTTCTGACTGTCATCGTTAAACTATCAATCTCTCTTCTACCGATAACTGCCATATACGGAATTTTTTCATTTTGTGAAAATTTTATTTTTTTTGAAAGTGTTAAATTTCTATTATCAATTTCTGCTCGAATATTATTTTCTTTCAATTGACTCAATATTACTTCTGTTTCATTGATGAATTTTTCAGAGATCGGTAAAAGGCGTATTTGCACCGGTGAAATCCAGATCGGTAATTCACCCTTAGTATGTTCTAACAATATACCAATAAATCTTTCTAATGACCCATAAATAACTCGATGAATAACGACCGGTGTTTTTTCTAAACCATCTTTGTCAGTATATTTAAGATCAAAGTTTTTTGGAATTTGAAAATCTAGCTGTAATGTACCGGTTTGCCAACTTCGTCCATAGTTATCATTCATTAAAATATCAATTTTAGGTCCATAAAAAGCTCCATCGCCAACTAAAATATCATAATTTTTACCTGATTTTTTTAATACTTTAACTAAAATATTCTCGGATTTTTTCCAATCTTCTTTATTACCTATAAATTTATCAGGTCGAGTTCCTAATCTAAATGAATAATCTATATCAAACAATTTATAAAATTTTTCAACTAGACCAATCAATTCTAGATATTGACTTTCTATATTATCACAACTAATAAATATATGCGCATCGTCTTGACTAAATTCTCTAACTCTTAATAAGCCATTTAATGTACCTGATTTTTCTAATCGATGTAATGTGTCAGTATCCGATATTTTTAATGGTAAATCTTTGTAACTTCTAATTTTATGTTTGTAAACAATCATTGCATTGGGACAATTCATCGGTTTTAACCCATAAATTTCTTTTTCTTTAGTATTTGCTATAAACATATGTTGATTGTAATGATCCCAATGTCCTGATTTTACATAAAGTTCTTTTTTATTTATCAATGGTGTGCGATATTCTTTATAACCAAGTGCTTCATGGGTATTCCTCCAATATTCAATTAGTTGATTAATAATTTTCAATCCCTTATCAGTCCAATATGCCATACCGGGAGCAGTTGGGTCAAAAAAGAAAAGATCCATTTGTTGCCCAATTGTTTTATGGTCCAACCCAGACAATTTTTCTTGATTTTCAAGATATATTTTTAATTCATCGGGAGTTTCAAAGGCTACACCATAAATTCGAGTTAACATTTTATTATTTTCACTCCCCCGCCAATACGCTCCAGCTAATTTTGTTAGTTTAAAAGATTTAACATCGATTTCGTCTGTGTCCGCAATATGCGGACCTTTGCATAGATCAATAAAATTTCCTCCTTCACTACGATAAATTGTTAATTTTTTTTCTTCGATTTCTTTGATTAACTCTAATTTATATCTATTTTTTGAAAATATTTTTTTTGCTTCACCCTGGCTAATCCGTTTTTTAATAAACTTTCTTTTTTTTTGGATAATTTCAACCATTTTTGTTTCAATTTTTTGTAAATCTTCAACACTTATATTTTCGTTTTTAAAATCAATATCATAATAAAAACCATTTTCTACAACAGGACCGATAGCAACTTCAACTTCTGGATAAAGATCTATAACACTTTCAGCTAAAATATGAGCTAATGAATGTCTTATTTTTTCAATATTTATATTTTGCATTATGTATAAATATTACCACTATTGGATTTGAATCTCAAATATTTTGCTATTCACGCAGTCTACCAGTATAATTTAATTATGAAAATAGTTTCACAAAACAAAAAAGTAGGTTTTTTATATCAATTATATGATAAATTCGAAGCTGGTTTAGTTTTATCTGGGATTGAAGTAAAATCTGCCCGAAATAAAAAAGTCAATATTTCTACAGCCTATATTAAATTACTCTATCACCAAAATATTAATCCTGAGATATTTTTAATTGGGAGTGATTTTGGAAATAAAGAAAATATCCGATCTATCAAGTTACTTTTGAATAGACAGGAAATAAATAAATTAATTGGAAAAGTGCAAGAAAAGAATTTTACACTTGTACCATTAAAATTATATTTCAAACGGAACATTTTGAAACTTGAATTTGCAGTTGCAAAAGGATTGAAAAAATTTGATAAACGAAAAAAAATCAGAGAAAAAGAAGAAAATAAACGGATTAGAAACATTTGAAATATTTAACAATAATTGCTATATTATCTTTATACGGGACGATTAGCTCAGTTGGTTAGAGCGTCACATTGACGTTGTGAAGGTCACTGGTTCGAACCCAGTATCGTCCACCAAATAACTTACTATATTTAGAAAGTTGTTTGTGCGCAATTTATTTTTTAATTGGTTTAAGAGTTTTAACTTTTGGCTTTACTGGAGTTACTTTTGGAGCTATTATTTCAAGAATTCCACTTTCCAATTTTGCTTGTGTGTTTTCACTATCAATTTTTTGGAGGAATGAAACACTTCTTTCAAATTGATTGTGCGCAAATTCTCTTCTTACATAACCCTTTTCTTTTTCGACATCCTTAACTTTTCTCTCACCTTTAATTGTTAAGTAATCTTCATAAACCTCAATATCAATATCATCATTATTGTATCCAGGAATTGCCAATTCGATAGAGTAATTATTTTCATTTTCAGACACATTTAAAGCTGGCAATATCTGACTTGACCCACGACTAACGGTGAAAGATTCATTAAAAAATCGATCGATTTCACGATGAAGATCACCCAATCCATAAAAGGGTGAAAGAGGTAATAATTCTCTTTTAACCTCAGCAACTTTTGCCCGATCAAAAAACATTTGATCGATAGCGATATCAAATAGACTAGATATTTTATGAGCTAGATCTAAAGACGGAATTGATTTTCCGGTTTCTAGAGAAAATATAGTCTGTCTTGAAACTCCTAAGATATCAGCTAATTTTTCTTGTGAAAGTTTACGATTTTTTCTAAAATCACGTAGGTTTTGACAATAAATTTCTATTTCCATACTATAATTGTAAAGTAAACTTTACATTTTGTCAAGAATATACCGACCTTGCACACTTACCTGCCCGACACTATCTGTCATAACAGGCGGACAATATGTAAAAATGATTAAGTTGATATGTCGTGGTGGAGTCAGGGGGATTTGAACCCCCGTCCTGAAAGCTTTTGAAAATAGGTTGACAAGTTTATGTGATACTTTCGTTTTTTCAGCTAATTACTAAAGCTACCTTATTAGCTATAAATCGTCAATATGAGGGTTATTTGAAATTGGACGATTAACACTTTCAATAACCCGCTTGCTTAAAATTTAAGCAAAAGCTAATGCTGGTTTTAGACCACTAAAAGCGGTTTTAACCTTATTATATAAGTTGGCAATTATCAACTGTGTTTGATTATTTAAGAGGTAACAAACATCCTCTACTTGAACTATAGTCATCATTCTTCCAGTCGAATCTAAATGACCCCAAAACAAACTAATAATACAACATTATTCTTCTTGTGTCAATATAAACTTACTTTAGTTCTTTTCTAATTTTAGGATATTCTTGTATCAATACTGATATAATTGCAGCTGTTGGAATAGCTAAAATTACTCCCATTAATCCAGCAATTTTTCCTCCAACCAAAATTGATAAAATAATTATAACTGGTGATAAACCAATAACTTTTTGCATTATTTTAGGTACTAAAAACTGAGCTTCAAGTTGCTGAACTGCAGTGAACCAAATTATTATTAGTACCCATTTTATGGGCTCAGCTGGAAAAAAAAGAAATGCAACTATGACTGTCGGTATTCCTCCTAGAACAGGACCAACATACGGGATTAATTCGGTTACAGCTGTCCAAATTGCTAATGAAATTGCGTATGGAAGACCAATAATTAACAAACCAACAAAATTTAACAAGCCAACAATTAACCCAAGCCATAATTGTGCTTTTATCCATGAACCAATTTTGTAAACGACCCGACGCAAAATCTCAACAGTAGTTTCCCTGTTCTCAATTGGCAGATGTTGTTTAATAAAATTTCTTGCTCCGTGTTCTTCAATTAATAAATAAAAAGATAAAATAATGACTGTAATAACGGTAATAATCCCGCCAAAAAATCCTAAGGTCGTTGAATAAATTCGGCTTGAAAAATTGGTTAGTTCTTTTGCAAGTGAAACTAATCCTTCTTGAGATGAAACTATTACCGCTTTTAATGTGACATATTCAGGAGAATTAATTAAAGCCAAATCGGGTAGTTGTTTGGATAGCTCTTTTACTTCTGTAACCAGTGGTGGAAAAATCAGATAAGAAAATAAACCTAACAAAATTACCATCAATAAATAAACTAATATTATAGCTAATAATCTGGGTATTTTTTTTGAAAGTTTATTAACAACGGGTGAGATGGCTGCAACAATGATTAATACTAACAATAAAATAAATAATATATCTTTTATTACCCACAATAACCAAAGTCCGGCAAGTACTATTACTAGCCGAATATAAGTCATCCAAGAAACATCAACTATGTTTATTTTATTCATATTATCGATAATAATAACACAATTTAATTTATTTTACACTAGTCTGGTCGGGGATGCCAGATTCGAACTGACGACCTCATCGTCCCGAACGATGCGCTCTACCAAGCTGAGCCAATCCCCGTTGGTGCCCTCGGTAGGATTTGCACCCACGACCCTTTCCTTAGGACGGAACCGCTCTATCTACTGAGCTACGAGGGCATAATTATTTTGGCGGTGGGAGTGAGATTCGAACTCACGAAACATTTGCATGTTCAACAGTTTTCGAGACTGTCCCGTTCATCCACTCCGGCACCCCACCGTTATTCGCTAATTCTTTTATAAATATCCATATAACCATCGTTAGTCTTCAGATATTTTTCCCTTTTTAAAGAAATGTTATTCAAATACTCTTATAGTTTCAATATTTTCGGCTTTTAAAGTATTATCGTCTATATCAATAATCACCCCTTCCAATTTTGCCGGGTGATCTTCTGGTTCTAATTTAAACGGTAATCCAGTCAAAAAACTATTGATAATCGATTCCTTTTTATCGCCTAAAATCGAATTAACAGAACCCGTCATCCCTGCATCTGTAATGTAAGCTGTGCCCTTGGGTAAAATTTCACTATCCGATGTTTGCACATGAGTGTGGCTTCCTATCACAGCGGTAACTTTTCCATCCGTATAAAAACCAAAAGCTCTCTTTTCAGAAGTTACTTCACCATGAAAATCAACCACAATTATAGCGTTATATGATATTTTAGTCAATAAATTATCGATTTTTTGGAATGGACAGTCCAAACCCTCTTTCATAAAAACTCTACCCATTAAATTTATGACAACGACTTTCTGCCCATCTATAACCTTTTCTATTGTACGATTAGCTTTTATTTTCTCGGGATAATTAGCCGGAATAATCAAGTGATTCTCTTTTTTATTAACTAAATCAATGGCTTCTTTTTTTTTAAATATATGGTTGCCCGAAGTAATTACATCAACCCCTGAATCAATTATTTCTCGAAGTATTTTTTCAGTAATTCCTGATCCATGAGCCGAATTTTCTCCATTCGCAATCACAAAATCAATTTTATTATTTTTTTTAATAGACTTTAATTGAGTCTTTAAAATATCCCTTCCAGTTTGTCCCACAATATCACCTATAAATAAAATCTTCATTTTTTACCTTGCTAGTTCGACTGCACGAGTTTCGCGAATCACATTAACTTTAATTTCGCCCGGATATTGAAGTTCATTCTCAATTTTATGAGCAATATCTTTAGCTAATTTTATGGCTTCTAAATCATCAATTTCTTGCGGATGAACAATAATCCTTACCTCTCTTCCAGCTTGAATTGCAAATGACTTATCAACACCCTTAAATGAATTAGCCACATTTTCCAATTCTGTCATCCTTTTCACATAATGTTCAACCGATTCTCTTCTTGCCCCTGGTCTAGCACCTGAAATTGCATCCGCAGCTTTAACAATTACCGCTTCGACAGTTTTCGGCTCAATATCATCATGATGAGCGCCAATCGCATTAACTACAACGTCAGATAATCCATATTTTTTGGCAATTTCCATTGAAATATGATGGTGAGCGCCTGATACCTCATGGTCAACCGCTTTCCCAATATCATGCAATAAAGCGGCTTTTTTAGCAACATTAACATCGGCTCGAATTTCTGAGGCTAATAATCCAGCGATTATCGCCACCTCTTTTGCATGATCTAGCTGATTTTGCCCATACGAAGTTCGGAATTTCAAACGACCTAATATCTTAATTATGTCCGGATGAAGACCAACTACCCCAACCTCGATGGCAACGTTTTCGCCAGCTTCTTTGATCTCTTTAGAAATGTTTTCCTCGACTTTCTTTAATACTTCCTCAATTCTTCCTTGATGAATTCTGCCGTCTGAAATCAATTGTTCTAATGCTAATTTCCCTATATATCTTCTAACTGGGTCAAAGCATGAAATCATAACTGAATCAGGCGAATCGTCGATAATCACATCCACACCGGATAATTTTTCAAAATGTTGAATATTTCTGCCTTCTTTACCAATAATTCTCCCTTTTAAATCTTCGCTGGGTAAATGAACAGTATATGTGGATATTTCATTCGTTTGTTCACCGGCATATCTTTCAACGGCAGTGGTTATTATTTTCCTTGCTTCTTTTTCAGCTTCTTCTTTGTGATAAGTCTTTATTTCTTTGATTTTTCTGACCAAATCATCTTTAAATTCTTTTTCTAAATTATCAAATAATATTTTTTTCGCATCTTTTTTATTCAATTTTGCAATACTCTCCAACTTTTTATTTTGTTGATTCAATATCTCGTCAATTTTATTAGTTTTTTCTTGAATACTTTTTTTATCACTATCGATATCCGAGCGAGTTTTATCTAAATCAATTGATCTTTTTTCTAAAGCTTTATCTTTTTCTCTTAATGTTTTTTCTATTTCATCTAAATCAACTCGTCTTTTTTCTACCTCTTTCTGCATTTTTTCCCGTATTTCAAAAGCTTCATCTTTAGCTTTATTCAAAAGATCTTTGTTTTTCTCTTCAGCATTTTTGAATTTTTTATCTAAGAGTACTTTTCTAGCCGCAAAACCTGCACCAGCGCCAACCGCTAAACTTCCTAAGGTAATCGAAATAAGTTGCCAAACTAATATAGTCATAAGATTCTCCCTTCTCAAGTCTAAATCTGATTATCTTTCTGTCATTAATCATATTTTGAGTTTATTATTAATTATTTTTGTTTTATTCTATTTTACACTTTTATTAAAAATATAAAAGGTTTTTGGCAGAGGTCGCCGAACGTAAACCTTTTTCTCCACGAGATATAGTACAAGCCAACTCATCTTTAACATAAAAAAAACTACCACTAAATCTCTTAGAATCAACATAAAACTAATTATATCTACTGGTAGCGCCAAGGGGAATTGAACCCCTGTTTCCAGGATGAAAACCTGGCGTCCTAGTCCACTAGACGATAGCGCCTTCATTGATCATTGAAATTTGAAAATTTAAAATTGTAAATTAATTAATGGAGGACCAGGTGGGGTTCGAACCCACGACCCATTGCTTAAGAGGCAATTGCTCTAACCACTGAGCTACTGGTCCTTGGTGCCGAGGAGAGGACTTGAACCTCCAAGAGCTTTCGCTCACTAGATCCTAAATCTAGCGTGTCTGCCAATTTCACCACCTCGGCAGTATAAATATAATATAGATTAAAGATTTTAGAATATTAATTTTTTATTTTTTATCTTTAAACTTTTCACTTTTTTTGGTGCAGTATTCTTGAATTAGTCCGAACCGCTTTCGCCACCGCAATCGGCGAGGAAGTCCCCCCGCGAAAATTCGGAAAGGCGGCGGAGCCGCACCGCTGACAATTTCAAGTTTTTCTTTGGCGGCATTAAATTAAAAATCAGATACCAAGTTCAGCTTTTTTCCGCTTTGTGAACTTGGGGTCTGCAAAATAATCTTCTTCATAGTAATCAGCTTTATGAAAAAGTCTATCCTCAACAAAACCATTTCTTTTAGAAAACACAAGTGCAGCAACTTGCTCCGCCACTTCATGTGGCATGAGCCAAAAGCTCACGTCTGCGTTTGTGTTTTGAAATACAAATGGACGAGTGATGAGCTCATGGGGACAAATGAC
>Ga0210057_1008940_pt1 | contig 11731 bp, 9 predicted proteins | sample CryGeyCG2114_010_2_FD_183968 | JGI IMG/M metagenome (GOLD analysis project Ga0210057, IMG submission 183968) | Groundwater microbial communities from aquifer - Crystal Geyser CG10_big_fil_rev_8/21/14_0.10 (SPAdes) (version 2) | ecosystem: Environmental > Aquatic > Deep subsurface > Groundwater ...
CCGCCGGCGGCTGCAAGGAGCCTGTTGTTTAGCGTGTCTAGATTGACAGCGTCTGAAAGATCGAATGGCGCAGAGACGCCTGTGATTATGTGCGAATTAACGTTTAAAACGGTGCCGTCGTAAGACAAAACACCGGTCGCAGTGCCTGCTGGAGGCGGGTCACTACCGGGTCCGATGAATCCACCGGCACCGGTGGCGACTTGAATATATGTAAACAGGGCGACGCCAACGGCTAGAATAGCGATGACTAGGGCCAGGGAGACCATTTTTTCTATTTGACTTTTTTGCATAAATTAAAATTAAGGTTAATGAATACTCACTGATTTAATTATAGGTTATAATGATTAAGTCATCAAATGGATAAGTTCTCGAGTTAACTACTTAATTTTATTCCTATGCGAACAATAAAAGAGAAAATTGCTTGGACCGATATTCTAAATCCAAGTGCTGAGGATATTGAGCTACTCAAAAAACAGTTTAATTTTCATCCGTTGATTTTAAAGGAGCTAACAAGCCCTAGCCCAAGAATTCGGATTGAGAGCTTTGAGGAGTATCTTTTTATCGTCTACCACGTGCCAGTTTATGATGCCCAAACTAAAACTTCTCGGCGAGCCGAGATTGACTTTATCGTTACTAAAAATCACCTCATTACTATCCACTATGAGCCACTGGAACAAATTGATGATTTGTATTCAAAACTCTTAAATGATGAAGAACTGCGAACGAAAGTGTTTAAAGACACCACTCTGCTGGCTTTGCATCATATATTTGACCGCTTAATCGCATTTTCTATGCGTCAATTACGCCATATTGAAGAGAAAATCGGTGCGCTGACTCACGAAAGTGCGATGGACAATCACGAGGACTTGCTGAAGCGCTTGGGATATATTAAGCGTGATATTTTAGACTACCGTCTAATTACTGGAACACAAGAAAAATTTTTTGAAAGTTTAAAAAAGATTGGAGTAGAGTTTTGGGGTGTTAAAAATAAAGTTTATCTTGCGGACCTAGAAAACGAGAATATCCCCATTCACCAGAATGTAAGTAACTATTTGGAGATTGTTGAGTCTTTGGAAGTAACCAATGCCCAGCTTCTAAGTATCGAGACCAACAACACCATTAAGAAGTTTACAGTGGGGGCGTTTTTGTTCTCTATCCCCTTTTTCTTTGTCTTCCTTCAGTCAATCCCGTATATCAGCCAATTCACGCTGGCTTCGCCTCTACACTTTTGGTTGACGGCTTCGTTTGTGCTTCTGCTAGTATTGTCCTTAGGGGCGATGCTAAGAAAGAAGGGGCTGTTTTAGTCCGATACCAATATGCTAATGATTACGAATGATACAAATGAATACGAATCGGGCTATCTATGCTCGCAAAAACAATCAAGTTATATTCGTATCCATTAGTATCATCCGTACAATTCGTATATTAGTATCTGTTATATATGATTTCTATCTACAACACCCTATCTGGTAAAAAAGAGATTTTAAAAAAGCCCTTCGCTCGAAAGCTGAAAATGTTCGTCTGTGGCCCCACGGTCTACGACTATTTGCACATCGGAAATGCGCGGACTTTTATGGTTTTTGATTTGCTCGCAAAGTATCTGCGTAGCCGGGGGTACAAAATTTACTACTTGATGAACGTTACAAACGTTGACGACAAGATTATTGCCCGAGCTAAGGAGAAAAATGAGAGTCCGCAAGAACTGGCCGATGAATTTGAGGCGCTATTTTTTAAGAATATGGACTGGCTTGGGATTGATAGTGTGAATACCTACGCCCGAGCGACTGATCACATAAAGGAAGTGATAGGGCAGGTAAAAACTTTGATTAAGCGAGGCAATGCTTATGAGATCCCGGGTGACCCGTCCACGGGCCAGGCAGGCGGCTGGTACTTTGATTTAACTAGTTTTAAAAACTACGGAAAACTTAGCCATCGTAGCGTGGCTGGGGCCGAAGATGGAGTGAGCCGAATTGATGAGAGTATTAAGAAGAAAAATACGGGCGACTTTTGTCTTTGGAAGTTTTCTCGCTCACCAGAGGACTTGCCAACTTTCATTCACGAACATCACTCTAAGGGGTTTCGTATCGTTGACGGAGAGCCGTCTTGGGAAACAGCACTGGGTTGGGGCCGACCAGGTTGGCACATTGAAGACACGGCTATAAGCGAACACTACTTTGGCCCCCAATATGACATCCACGGTGGAGGGATTGATTTAAAGTTCCCTCACCATGAAGCCGAGATTGCTCAACAAGAATCGGCCAGCAGGAAAGCACCTTTTGTTCGCTACTGGGTACACTCGGGTGCGCTGACCGTGAATGGTGCAAAGATGAGTAAAAGCCTGAATAACTTTGTGACGATTGAAGACTTGCTCAAAAACTATACCGGGCAGGAGTTTAGAATGTTTACTCTGATGCACCACTACCGCTCTCCGGTGGACTACAACACGGAAGCGCTAAATACCGCCAGAAAACACCTTGCTGATATTCAGGTATTTTTAGCTAAGCTTGATTTAATGCACCCCAAAAAAACGGACTCGTCTCTAGCGGTGAATAGTTTTGCTGAGAAATACTACGCCGTGATGGATGACGACTTTAACTCGCCGGGCGGGCTAGGAGTGCTGTTTGGTCTGATGAATGAAGTCAACCCGCAGATGTTTGAAATTAGTAGGAGCCAAGCCAAACAAGTGAAGCAGTTCCTGCTTAACGCCCTCACCGGCCTAGGGTTTACTAATTTAGAGCTAAAAATTGACTCTAAGGTGTTAGATATGGCTAAAGATAGAGAGTTATCCAGAGTTAATAAACAGTTTAACCAGTCTGATGAGTTGCGTAAAAAAATAGAGGCGCTAGGATATACGGTAGAAGACACCCCAGCGGGGCCACTAGTCTTGCCTCGGTAGGAGTAGGAAGTTAGTATGCTTAATGCAACTAAGTTGCTTCTTGACTGGGCACGCCGGGAATTTCCAATTTTAAATTTCTAATTTCTAAACAATTTCTAATGTTTCAATTTTATAATTTTCAAACAGGTCCAATTCATTGACTTATTGGAAATTGATGCATTGTTTGAAAATTGAAAATTAGAAATTGAAAATTTTACTATGGCTGCTACTAAACTACCACCCCAAAATATAGAGGCGGAAGAGTCTGTTCTTGGCGCCCTAATGATCGATAAGAATGCGATTATTAAAGTTGCCGATGTTTTAGAGCCGGCAGACTTTTATAAACCGAGTAATGGCTTGGTCTACAAGGCGATTTTAACTTTGTATGAGAAGAGTGAACCAATTGATTTGCTCACCATCACCAACCAGCTCAAGGAGGAGAAAACTCTTGATAAGATTGGTGGGTCAACATATCTGACTAAATTGATAGATGGCGTACCAACAGCTAGCCACATTAATCACTACGCAAAACTAGTTAAAGAAAAACGCATTTTGCGAGATTTGATTAATACGTCAGCTCAAATTACTGAGAAAGCTTTTGATCCGAGCGATGACATTGAGGATCTATTGGACGATATTGAGCAAAAAATATTTTCGATTTCGCAGGGCTCGGTTAGCCAAAAGTTTACCTCCATTAAAGATGAGCTAGACGGAGCTTACGAAAGAATGGAGAAGCTCCATGACGGCGAGGGTCGGCTTCGTGGCGTGGCCACTGGTTTTGGAAAAATCGACGATTTGCTGAGCGGACTCCAGCGTTCGGACTTGGTAATTGTTGGTGCCAGGCCATCCGTGGGAAAAACTTCTTTGGTATTAGACATGGTGCGCCACATCGGGGTGAATGAGAAAAAACCGGTTGGAATATTTTCTTTAGAAATGAGTCGGGAGCAAGTGACTGACCGGCTGATTGCCTCAGAGGCGGGCGTCCCCCTTTGGAAGCTAAGAACTGGAAAGCTGACTAATGAGACTGACTTTCAACTGATTCAGCGGGCGCTAGACACTCTTAGCCGAGCACCAATTTTTATTGATGATACACCAAGCCCAAACATTTTGCAGATGCGCTCAATGGCGAGAAGACTTCAGGCCGAGCATGGGCTCTCTGCGTTGTTTGTAGACTACCTTCAGCTGATTCAACCGCGCAATGGAATCAACAGCATGGTTCAACAAATCACTGAGATTTCTCGAGGACTCAAGGGGCTGGCTAGAGAGCTTAACACTCCGGTAGTGGCTCTGTCTCAGCTATCTCGAGCCACTGACCAGCGCGATATTAAGATTCCGCGCTTGTCGGACCTGAGGGATTCGGGCTGTTTAGTTGGCGGAACATTGATTATGCGCGCCGATACTGGAGAGCTGGTGAGCATTGAGTCGCTTGCCAAACGAACAAAGCAAGGACCTATTCCGGTGTATACGCTGGATGAAAATTGGCAGTTGGTAGTTCGACAATTGACAAAGGCGTTCTCGAGTGGGAAAAAGCGAGTCTATAAATTGAAGATGCGAAGCGGGCGAATGGTGCGGGCATCGGGGAACCACCCGTTTAGGTTATTAGAAAATTGGCAAATGCTAGAGGAGTTAAAAATAGGCGACAAGATTGCTGTCCCCAAGGCACTTGGGACAACATCCGAAGTCGCTTGGGATGAAGTTGTTAGTATTGACGAAGAGGGAGTTGAAGAAGTTTATGACGCGACCGTTGAAGGGACTCATAACTTTATTGCCAATGACATTATCGTCCACAACTCAATAGAACAAGATGCGGACGTGGTGCTATTTATTTATCGAAAAGACAGGGACAAGAGCAATCTAGACCCAGAAGAAGAAAACACCGCCGAGATTATTATTGCTAAACACCGTAACGGTCCGCTCGGCTCTGTAAAGCTGAAGTTTAACCCGGAGACGGTGAGTTTTAAGGATATTGATACTCAAAGAAGTGCACCTAGTGAATTTTAAAAATGGCAAGAGAAATTGATAAAATTGTTGAGTACTTAGTGCGCTTTCCAGGAATTGGCCCACGCCAAGCCAGACGAATTGGGTTTTATTTGGCGGGCTTGGATGAGCGAGAGGTGAAGGAGCTTGCTGATGCGCTTGTGGACCTTAAGAAGTTGCGTCGGTGCAAGGAATGTTTTTCGATTACAAACTTAGATAGCGATGGGCTTTGCTCAATTTGCTCGGACTCCACTCGCAACTCAGTACTAGTGGCTATTGTTGAAAAAGAAACTGACTTGGACACGATAGAAAATACAAAAAAATTTAAGGGACGATATTTGGTTTTGGGGCGACTTAGCCGAGATGGCATTTTATCTCCAGAACATCGCCGGCGACTGGCGACCTTGAAAGATTTGGACGAGGTAATTATCGCGCTTAGCCCCACGGCCTACGGGGATGTGAACAGCTCGGCCATTGAGCTAGATATTAAAAAACTGACCAAGAAGGTCAGTCGTTTGGGTCGAGGTATGCCCACTGGAGCCGAGCTAGAGTTTGCAGACGAAGAAACTCTAAGTGGAGCTTTAGAAAACAGAAAGTAAGAGGCCCCCGAATTTCTCCAGGGGCCCTTGCTTCTTGACCGAGGCCGACGCTAGTCGCGTCTCGCCTCGGCCGCCTTGATTTCATTCTTGTGCTCGCCAACCCATTTCCGGAACCCATCAACGTTCCGGATGGCATCCTTTTCCCACAGGCCGGTTAGCTCGCTGGTCGTGGCACTCAGGACTGCCCCGAGCTCCTTGGTTCCAATACGGTTCGGTTTACCGGACTCCTTTTTGGCCAGCTCTCTGGCGGCGGAGGCGCTGGAGGAGATCGCATGACTTGCACCGGCGGCACCGGTGATGCGACTCCACAGTGCATCAACCTGTGTGTGGACGCGGAGGTCCTTCCTCTCCCCTACAATATTCAGGGCGGCGGCGGCTACCTCCAGCCGAGAAAGCGGAATAAAGCTCGCGATCTTCAGCCAGTAATTCTCGTAGTCGAGAATAGCTAAAGCCTTGACGGCCTCGGCGGCGGCGGCCTCAGGAAACTTCCGCTCGCCGACCGCTTGGGCCAGCTTCTTGCAGACGTAGTCTTTCGAGCTAGTCTGCAACGCCAAGGACCTGATAGCCTCCACTCGAAGAGCCACCCTCTCGGCCGGCTCGTCGTCGCCACCAAACGGCGACTGCAGAGCTACTGCGGTCAACTCCTTAGCCACGTCCGCGTGGACGAAGAGCGCGACCTTCTTGACGGCCTCGGCCTGGTCGTTGAAAGACCGAGCCCTGCGCCCTTTTTTAAGCTCGTCCTTGAAGACCTTGACAGCCTCCTTGGCCTCCTCTTTGGACGCGACGACACTCGTCGCGTCCTTCTGCGCTTCCTGGACCTCGGTCGCACTCGCGACCGAAGCGATCAGGAGCGCAACAACGAGACTCAGAATGCGCATGATGCCTCCTCCCCCTCGAAGGGGGTGAGAGAGAAAGGAAATGTACTATTTTAAGTAATACCGATTTGAATGAATTTGTCAAGAGTAAGTTATCCCCAGAATAAAGGTTCCGCGTGGCCGGGCCAAGCGGTATTGAGGGGAGTTTGCCTCGCTCGCTCTTTGCCGCCCTAAGGGGCGGGGAATTTAATTGCACGTAAAATCCCTCCCCCTCGCCTTTAGGCGAGGGTACTCCCTTCCCTCCAGAGGCGGACAAGTAGGAAAGGGAGAATAAAGGTTCCGCTGTCGTAATAAAATCGCCTAGTTTTGCTAGGCAATTTTTAATATCTCTAGTTCGGTGAAGGGTTGGCGGTGGCCGTTCTTGGTTCTTTGCCTGGTCTTGGCTTTGAACTTGAAGATGATGACTTTTTTGTGCCGGCCTTGGCTGGCTACCTTGGCAGTGACTTTGGCTTTTTCTACATAGGGCGTACCGAGCTTGACGCTGTCGCCTTCTACTACTAAAAGTACTTTATCGAAATTAACCTCGGCCCCTTCTTCGGCCTCCATCTTCTCTACTTTGATTTTTTCGCCGGGGCTAACGCGGTATTGTTTGCCACCAGCTTCGATTACTGCATACATAGTAATTAGTTGATAGATATAATAGCAGATATAAAAATTAAAATCAAGACCGCTAGGACTATGCTACTAATGGCTAATAAAACTCCTAAAAAGTTCTCTTTGTGATAAAAGGCTCTCGCCAAGCCGAAGTTGATGGTTACGAGCAGGGCGCTAAGAAAAATTGTGATAAAGACGTCTAGCGGTGTACCCAAAATTACGTTGCGATACTGGTCCAGATGGACGATTAATAGCCCGTTTATCTTAGAAAGATTTACGTAAGCCAAGCCAGCCGTAAAGGCTAAGATGGCGAGGCTCGAAATAAGGGAGGTTTTTATAAATCGCATGTTCTGAAATTTCGTGAACTAATTATACACTTTGCACGAACTTTTTTCGAGAAGAATCCTAGCGTGCCTCGCGCGTGCTACGCACGCCTGTGTGATACACAGTTTCTCCAAAGGAGAAAAGCGAGGCACGCAATGCAAACGCACTCCGCCACAAAGTAGTCTGGGAGCTAATGAGGCGGAGCGATGGACTCGCCCGCGCGGAGGAAGGGTCTGGGAAAGAATCCTCGTGGGCTTCGGCTTTTTGTTTTGGCGGGGGGATTTGATAAGGTAAATCAAAAATATTTTTTATATGGCAAGGCGTATTTAATATAATTTAATCTTTTCGCTAAATTTTTAATCTGAATATTAAATTTTGTATTTACTTTTCTATCCTTTACACAAGCAATAATTATTTTTGATAAAACTTGTAAATCATTATTCTTTAAACCTAGCCTGCATAATTCTTGTATTCCGAACCTAAGACCACTTCTACCTTTTGATGGAATTCTCATCGGTAATGTAATAACTCCAATTGAGGCCAATTTTTGAGTAATTTGTGATATGTTTGGTACATCTATACAGATTTGGTGTGTATTTGTGAAATAAGGTAAAGGTCCAACAATATCTAGTTCCCTACTCAACATCTTTGCAAAAAGTTTTGTTTTCCCTAAAATATCTTTTGCATATTTTTCGCCAAATTTCTCCATCTCAAGCACTGTAATAAGTAAAGCCAGTAAACTGCCAGTATGGACACTTGAGGTGTTTTTAACAAATTCTGCATCAACTAAATCATAAAGTTTCTTATTATTTAATAACACCATAGATTTTTGAGGACCGGAAAAAGTTTTATGCGTACTACCTCCAAAAAAGAAATTTTGAGACTTAGGGAATTTAAAAACATGTGTAAAATAAAATAATTGCAAATGAGAAATATCATAATAAACAATCCATGATTTTGGAATCTTTTGCATCAATCTTTCGATATTGAGTGGATTCACTGATACAGTGTGATCTAAGTAAATAAAAACTTTTTCAGTTTCCCATTTTTTAACGATTCTACCAAGATCTTTATAATCTAAGTCCCATGTATCAAAATTTAAATTCAAAGCTTCAACTTCAAAACCGTTTTTTAGAGCAACCCCTATGGTTTTGCTATGCCCTCCACTTTGTATGCTTAAAATGACAATCTTTTTCATAATCTTGCCGATTGCAGACATTACAATATCCATATTATGAATCCCGGAAAATCCTTTGGTAATAGAAAACTCAACACCATAAGTTGAGCAAAGCTTATTCTCTAGTATCGCAATAATTCTTCCTAAATTTTCTCTTCCAGGCATAAAATACCTTGATCCAATTTTAGATTTTATTACATAGCGATTATTACTCCTTAGTGTATACGCGCTCGAAGCCAGCCTACTCATTACATTTTCCGAAGGAATCAAGGAAATTGTATTTAACTCTTTTTTAATCTCATCGGAAATTAAGTTAATGATTTTTTTATCAGATAATTTTTTATCTCTGTGGTTAGATTTATTTATGTTTTTACTATAATTGTTGTTCTTTTCTCTTTTAACTGATTCTAAAAATTTCCAAAATTTCGGCCATGATTTGTTTATAGAATTAGGGCTTTCAAAAAAAAGTTTTCTTTTATTGACTACTCCCCACATTGCAAGCGCCTGTATAACTCTATGATCTTTTGAGGTTATACTGTTGGTCTCATTCGCAGTTTCTTCGGCCTCTTTGATGGCACGCTCCATTTCTTCTATTCTATTGGTTTCATGTCCAATTAAACTTGGCCAAAAATTTTCTCCATTTTTTTTATTTATAAAATTAAAAACTCTAGCAAAGCAATAATCATCTGAACATAGAGGGATGTAATTTACTTCTTTAGCATTTAACAAATCCAAAAAAGTTTTAATCTGTCTTTCAATTGTCTCATCATATTTCGGCTCCCAGCATAAACCTTTTTTTCGTTGTGTTTCCCAATGCAAAACCGCATCGTAAGTTTCTTTTAGTTTTTGTGGTGGATTATCTAACCTTTCTTTGTCTCCACAAATGACAGTGGCGGTAGCCCATTGAGTTGTACCATTATCGAGATTTAAAAGTTTGGTCTGATTAAAATTTACTATATTAGGATTATCGGTAATTTTTCGATCTTTCAAACTTCCTTCTTTGATAAAAGTTTTATTGAGTTTGAGTTTCCATGAAGCAAACTGGAGAAGTCGGTACAAGGTCGCCGATTCCCCAACATTTATTTTTTCATTGTTCCGCCATGCTATACTTGCATTTCTGATGGCTACGATATCGTCATTGGTGTCTTTTTGGTTATTAATAAATTTTTCAATATCAATATAACCATTGACAATATCCAACACACCAACTCTTGTAAGCCAAGATTTATCCAGTGGTATGAATTCATTAAATTTTTTCATAATTATTTTTATTGAAAAATTTCACCTATGCTTTCTGGACCAATATACAAAACTTTTCTTAAATTGGGATATTTTTCAAAATCTAAATCTGCAAATCTTTTTTCTTTATCATCAACAAAAACAACTTCATCATCTTTAAATCGTTCGCATATCATCTCCACTGGACCCTTTTTTGTATCTTGAACGACAAAAATTTCAGTAAAAAGCAATACAAGGTTAGTTCTACTTACTTTTTCAAGCTGATACTCTTTCACACCATGAGTGACCATATAGCAATTTTTCACTTCCAATTGCTTTATCTTTTCAGTAAGTTCTTCGTTGGTAAAATTTTCGCATTCTTTCATTACTTTCTCCGCCAACTCCTCCTTGCTAACTATAGTTATGTTTTCACCCTCTAAAACCGAAGCAACTAAATTATAAAGAGTCCAACCTTTCTCTTTTTCAATTTTGTAATATTTTTTTACTGTCTCATAATCCACTCCAACATCCTCGAAACACTTATACATGTGTTTTTTGAATTTTCCTGTATTAAAAAACAATACATCATCAAAATCAAAAATATATTTAGTCATATAAATTTATGTAAAAATAATAAATTATAATTTAACAGCTTTATCAAAATCTATTAAATAAATTCTTGGCACTTTGCTAATATCTACACTCCCGTCTTTATCTCTATGGAAACGCAAACAAAAGTTTGAATCGTTTGGATGCCCATGATCTATATTTAAATCTTTTAAGACCGCAAGAATCTTACTTTTTTGTTTATCGAGATCGTCCCTAAAAGTATTTCCAGAAAATGCATACCACTCTTCTAGATTTAGATCCAAAACCCCCGACGCAACACTGACTAATTTACTTTCATGATCGTGACGAAAAGAATACACGGGTTCGATGGGAACATAATCGAAACCAGCCATTGACCAATTATTACGGCTTTCGTATGCTTTTCTCCATGCTGAAAAGCACGGCTCTTCGATATGTCTGAAAATCAAATTATCTTTGAATTGCTTACCAAGCAATAATGTGGTGTCGGAGCCAGTTTTCGCAAAAACTTCTCGAGAAAAAATCGAATCACTTTTTTCTTCGCTTCTCAGATACAAAGGTGATTTTATAATTTCTTTAAACATTCCATTTCTTTTTGCCAACTCAAATTTTTCCCGAACAAGATCTTCTAATTCAGCTTGTTTGTTAGTGGGCGCATATCGGACCATGACGGCAGCCAACCTTTGTATTCTTAAATCATTTTGATTGAGCGCATCAACTATTTTTTCGCAAATAATATCGCGTAAATTATCCTGCTCCCCATGTGGTGCGAGATTAATTTTCTTTGCCATAACTCTCCATTCATCCACATTGCGTGAATTAAACGCTTCAATAATTTTTTCAAAAATAATTTCCCTTAATTCTTCTTGCATATCTTCCGTAACAAACTGAATCATATTCATTGCTATTCTTTGCATATGTACATCTTTGTTGTTTAGGCCAACAATTATTTTCTTGCAAGTTAAAATATATAAATCCTCTCGCTGATCTTTCGGTGCATTTTCTACCAAAGAAGCCCCAATTCTTTGAATTTCAATATTATCATCTTCTAACGCTTTTCTAATGTAGGTAGCAATTTTATCTTCAGGTTGTCTTAAGATTTCATTTTTAGTTTCCAATAACGAATTTTCATTTTTTGTTTCAATTTCAGAATTTTTAATTTTAGATTCAAAAAGTTTCTTACTTTTTAAATAATGTTCGTAGGAAGTATGTTCTTGTCCGTCAATTTTATACATACCAAGAACCCTCTCAGCAGTAATGGGATCAGTATTTATTTTTTCAATATTTATTTCCATAAATTTATTTTATAAAATACCCAACCTCTTATTTCTAATTTTGCGAACGTTTCTTTGGGTGATCTCACCGGGAGTCGAACCCGGATTTCTTGGATGAGAACCAAGTGTCCTAACCATTAGACGATGAGACCAGTTTTTCTATGTTATGTAATATACCCTCAATAAAAAGTTTATTCAACTGCTAAATCGGATTTTTATCCTTAAGCTCT